>Ga0307507_10002487_pt1 | contig 38477 bp, 37 predicted proteins | sample 7_EM_MG_FD_207223 | JGI IMG/M metagenome (GOLD analysis project Ga0307507, IMG submission 207223) | Populus trichocarpa ectomycorrhiza microbial communities from riparian zone in the Pacific Northwest, United States - 7_EM | ecosystem: Host-associated > Plants > Roots > Unclassified | place...
ACGACTCACGGGGGGAAAGCAGAAGTGTTCGTATACAGTAGCTCGAACTTGCCGTTGATTTCTAACATAGAGTGCAGCTCTTGGTGAGCCCGAGTTTTCCTGTCCCCATCCGCTCAGTACCCAAGGGCGAATGCTTTAAGAAGAAAAACTGCCTGAAAATCAAAAAAGCCTCGATGCAACTAACGAGAGTACTGGATAATAGCACAGGAGTGTCTTATTTTTGATAATTAAAAACGTAACCCCCTTCAAAATATACAAATGAAAAGTAGGATATCGTAGACTGCACCACCGTGCCATTTACAAAGGTAATACCAGCACCCCCGACTCAAACATCGTACCACTTCACCTCCCCTCGCCACCTTCCCTCACACATAAAAGCAATAGTAGTAATAGTAATAATAAGAATGGAAATAAAAAAAAACTAAAAGTACCCGCTTGAAAGTACGCAAAAAAAAAAAAAAAAAAAATGAGTAGAAGAGAAGAGAAATGAACGAAGAGAATCAATTGCTAACGAACTTACTCAAAAGTCAAAGCAAGATAAGAAGAAAAAATATAACCCCTTCAACACCATCGTTAATTCATAGCACTCGTAACTTCGTAAATCGTTAAACAAATGAGAGGCAAAAAGCGAATGAGCGCCTGCGAGAACCCAAATATCTACTAAACTTTTGGTAAGGAAATGGTTGTTAGGATTATCGAGAGTAGGTAGGCAATCTAATCTCTTTGATGACCCTCTCAAATGCGCGTGCGTCTAAAATTCATTTGTCAGTCACAAATTTAAACCATAGTCCATGGGGCGAGAGAGCAAACCTCCTGGATTCCTGAATCGTAGCTCGTAATTCTTCCACGTGTTGGTGTCAAAGTAGACCGAAAACGAAAACTGCCGTAGGTCCCTAAGGATAATTGAATTGCTCCTTGAGTAACGGAGCCAATCAGGAATGCCAATGTAATCCGTAACTGCAAAGCTGTAAGCACCAAAACTCCTGCTATTGATCCTAGGTTACGGAAATAGAACTTACTGAAAGCAGTCCAAATGGTTACATCGGTTTGCTCGCCCTTGACATTGGCGGAGGCCAGCCTTACTACTCCCGAGTCCCGGTCCTGCAGTACTCTCAAAATGTGAGGATACCCCTCATCGTCGATTTCACTGCCCACCTTCAGTAACTAAACATAAAATCTGTTGAGCAATAGCAACTAACCCGCTGAAAAGTAGCTCTTCTCCGTCAAGCCAATACTCCGATTTTTTTGGTGTAGGCGCCTTTGGACCGTTGAATCTTAACGCCAAAAAGGTATGATAAAATAACACCATATCTGCTCTCAAATATATCAACATAGCCCAAAGAAGAGCAGAGGAAAATATTCTGTTACATACTTTCGATATCGGCGAAATATAGACAAGCCCATAGGATACCGCGGCGCTTAAGATGGAGACTAGACCCAGCTCGCGATACAGTCAAAAGAGACGCATCGATGAATGTTTGGAATTTGGTATGCCCTCGGCGGTCGTTGACCCATCCACCCGAGTATGGCTGACCAACTGTGCAGACGACTTTCGCGGCCTCAGTCGTCTCATCACGGTAGAGACGAAGAGTAAGGTCATTATCAAATTCCCTAGAAATAAGAGCCTTATTAGCATGGAAGATAGCCAGCAGTGTAAGTCTCAAATTTCTCACACTTTGATAATCTCAATCTCTTCTCTAGCCATATTAAGGGTGTCCATCGGCATCCCAAAGCATTGTGATCCCTCGGCAGTTCTAATACCACAATCAGCCCAACATTCACTAGGAAACGAATCTTGAATCAATACTTGGCAGTATTCGCAAACCCGGTAGATCCGGCCGTCCCATCAAAAACACCAACCCACCAATCAGGTCTAACATTCACATTTCCTCCACGCAGTCTCGGGCCAGGCGGCGATGGAGGAAGCGGGGTTGGCGCCGGGGGGGGAGCATACCTACGGTCTCGAGGTGGTGGTGATATCGGTGTGGTTGGGGTATTTGGGGCCATTGGTGTTACGGGCCGGGAGTCAGCTGGAGTCATGTAGCGCACAGGATCAACACCGGCCGAATGAGGTGGAGATACAGGGCTGAAAGAGCGTGAGGAACGCCGCGACGGCGAGCCATAGGGAGGCGTTGGTGGATACCGAGCCATATAGGCCTTCTCCTCCGCAGCCCTTCTCTGACTTTCCTCCAAATCTCTCATTCTTTTCGCTACTCTCTCCTGGTTGGCCGCGAAATACTTCATCTCTTCCCGAAGCCGTGACATTTCGGTTCGGTTTCCCGATTTACTAGGATTAGGTTAGCCAAGCCCTACAATGAGACACTACAGAAGTTGCGGGGTAGGTTACTATTGCAAAATCCCTTTCAATTGCAGCAAAAAAGTCCGGTGTACATCTAAGCGACCGCCCAGAGGAAAGCCTTCAGCTTTAAGAAAACAAGATTGGACCTCTTGCCACGTTCTTCGAGGAGAGGGAACCCGCCGCCCAGAAGTATATCGTGCAACAATGTTATCCAGTTCACGAAGAGACCTCGAGCAACTACCAATACCCAGCACGATGTCGTCCAGCAACTCTCGAGCGAGGCGGTTAAAGCGGTGATCCTGAAAGGCCAAATCAAGGTCCCTTAAGGTGGCCCTTATATCATAAAGACATTTAACTACACTGCGAATATCGCGGGATGAGTCGGGCAACAAATCGGCGTATTCACAGAGAGAATCGGCGGTGCTACCCGCAAGCGACGAGAGGGCCAAAACCCCGAAAACAGCCAAACGCTCTGCCATGGGGCAAGATTTGCTTCCTTGTGTCTTGGCTTCTTCAAGAAGAGACTTTTGATGGCGGAATGGCAGGTGAGAAGGGGCGTTCTTTTTAGTCGCCAGGAAACATAGACTGTAAGAACGAACGGAGGGAAAAACTCAATGCCAGAAACAACTTTCTCTCGGTGGGCCAGACTGGGGAGGGGGGCCAGGGAGATAATGTAATTGAATAAATGCTGAGCGAGCGAAAGAGGGGATGCACATGCGGCTCCTCAAAGGGTGTGGTGGGCTCTGACGTGTCTGACCAGAGTGCGGTATGTATGGTGAGGGAGGGAAGCTATGTGTGGTGGATGTACCGTGCTCTAGTAAAAAAGTGCACCCCACTCTAGCGTGTTCTCTGCGAGAAGTCTCAAGATCTGAGTGGTTGTATGAACACTGGCAAAAAAGATGATCAATTTTGACTGGCTGGTCATGTAGGTAAACGCACGAGATACCAGCAATCCAATTGACCAACCCTGTCTGACCACCAAGGGGGGACCAGACCATTTCGCAGCAGCAAGGCCCAATGCCTGCTCTATGTGAGGAGGGCGAAGAAAAGATATTCCGGAAAGAAGCGGCAAAAAAGGGAAGAAAAAAAAAGATGGAAAAAAAACGAGTGGAGAGAGCATTGGCTCCCATCACCCACAGATGCAGTTTGGATATGCGGGGGAGCTCTCGGGGAAAGTATGGTGACGCCACAGCCAAATCCCAATCATACGGAGCGATGTATAAAAATCCGCTCCCGAGTTACTCGAGCACCTCGCTCCTCATGAGAACTTCCCCCAGAATGTGGCCAAAAGAACAATACATTATCAACCAGACCAGCTTTGCTTTTGCAGGTAAAGCCCAACTGCAGTTCAGACCGATGTTTGGTATGAGTACCGTACTTGCATCCTTTTGCAGGAGGGGTTGCTAGCGAGGTACTTTTTCATAGGGCCACGGTTCCTCTGCAGCAATTAGGGTATCGTACTCGAATACCGGATTCTGATGCCATTTCTTGATTTCTACCACATCAACAGTAAGTAAGGCTACCCATGATTGGACTCTCTCCAATAGATCGACCGGCCGTTTCATCTATCTCCGCGTGCCCGTCCCAATAAATCGAGTAAATCTCATCAGTAGGCAAGCGGGTCTCCTCCCACAAACTCCGATATCAGTTTCTCGTGATGTATGCCTTAGAAGCAGTTTTAGAACGTGCCCAATAATTCTCCCGGGTCACAAAGAAGGTGGCTGGCCTCATTATGTCATTGATGATTGACTCCCTCAGCTAAGGATGGCGGCAGAATCACTTACTCAAGTATCCGAGCACAGGCCAGAGTATGGCATAATGTGTAAATGCACATAGTGAGAGGTTTCTTTATTTTTCATAATGCCTTCTTTGTTATTTTTTTTTTGTTTTTTTGTTTTTTCTTTCTTTCCTTCCAATATATAAACCCGATAGGGAACGAAAGGAAACGAAAGGCCCGGAAGGAATAGCGAACAGGCAAACGAAAAAAGGCTCGCAATCTCACTCCGGAATTATGTCTCCTGATTCCTCGTAGGGCTTATAGTGAAAATCGATTCGATTCGAAGCAGAAGAGGGGTCGAGGAGATAAACATCTGGATACAAGTACCACTCATTCGCCTCTCTTCCTCTAGGGAAGTTTTTAGGTTAGACAAGATCGTTCATGGGGGGGGGGACGGTACTGTAGCCAGTGTTCCGTTGCTAAGGATGCGGACTCCACAGTTACCACGTACCAATAGGACTGACAAAGTTAAAAGCAACGTGGTGCCCTTAATACTGGAGAACAAGAGAGGGATTTGTCTGCCGCATACGTGTTGGCGATGAACGGCTCAAAGTCCAATATAACTTTCGTCTCGCCATAAAAAGCCAGATTACAAAGCGGCGGAACAACCCAATTGACTGATATTCAACCGCAATCGAAAGATTCGCTACTGTAGAGCCAGATCCTTGAGCGATAGTTCGCAACAGGACTTAACTTACGCAAAGCCCATTAAGACAGTATACCAGTACAGTACGCATATCCAGGATTCCCATGAAAAAGTGCTCATGGAGAGAAACGTGTCAGACAACATCAGGCTCTGATAAAACGAATTTCACTATCCATGAAAATTAGTCTTGAAGCGCTCAACTTATCACGAAGCAATCAGAACAGTGAAAACACAATAACAACAATACAGTAATAATAAAAACCTATCGTACAAGACCAGGAAGGTACGTATCGAACCGAAACACCCAAAACCACGAACAGACATCATCATCATCACCATCACCACCACCGCCACGAACTCCGATACTCCTCGCACCACAGTTGCAATAGTTTGTTGTTGTTGTCTTCCCTTGCATGCACAGTACTCGAGTATCATAAAATAGTGAGTGACACAATATCTTAGGAGCCTGCGAAAGCGTCCATTCCCCAGAATTTTGCTGCGTTTGTCGATACTTGCAAAGCGTATTGAGGAAAAGGAAAAAAAGGGAAGACAAAATAAAATAAAAAGCCAGTCGCTTAGTGATCATCCCTTTCATATTTCTCTTCTCTCTTCTCCCCCTTGCTCTCCGCTTTCCCTTCCCTCCCTTCCATCTATCCGTTCATTCCCTCTCTCTTCCCTCCCCGGAAGCGGGGGGAATCAAACACGCCTGTGACTTCAACGTCCCTTCGCACAACACCGTTGTGGACACATCTTAGTTTAGACCAAAAGCAAAGCAAAACAGCTCTTTACCATAAAATGCATTGTGGATCAATCATCAATCCCTCACCGCCCCCCTCCCCACGATGCGTCGGCCCTATTTAGTTTAGATTGACGCATCCCGCCAATCAACTTGATTCAAGCCTGTGTCTGCCCCAGATCACGCGAATGTCACATGCCGCGACCGGCAAGGGACGCGTTACGCCCGAGCCCACGCGTCACAATAACAATCATCACCACGAACCCCATTAATTCAATCCATGCCTTTTCATTCCGCTATGATCATTTCCCATTGCTCCACCATATTTCTCAACCATCAAGTGTGTAATGTCAAACCAACTAATCCCTGCCCCACGAAAGTCCATTTAGAAAAAAACATAGTTGTAAATAAGCGAAAATAAAAATCAAAGCTAGGGAGAAATAAGGTGTGATAAGAAGACTGGGGACTAAAATACAGAATAGCTCATCGAGTTACCCAACTCGACAAATAGGCCCTTTCGTCTCAATCGCCACATACACTCATTAAGAGACATAAAAGGAACCAACCAAACACACCGCAGCCAGCATGCGCACGCAGATAGAAAAAACCCCACTTCTACGACCACAACAAATTTTGATATTGGTATATCATCTCTCAAGAAAAGGGGAATTGAGATGATGGTTGACATTTTGTTTTTGTTTTTGGTATTGCGTAGGTAAAGAGAAGAAGCACGGTTATTCCATGAACTGAAAAACGGGTGAACAGATGTCAAGAGAGCTAAGACCAAGGATAAAGTGACTATTCGTCGTCCTCCTCCTCCTCAGGACCTCCCTGTGCCTGTAAGGCGAACGAATTAGTCAGATACTGTCAGGGGTGGATGCAGGGAATGCTCACTGGTTAGAGCTCAAGAGGATCACTTACGTTGTACGCGGCCTTCTCGTCTTCATATCGCTTCTTGTCTGCAGCCGCTTTGGCTTCGTATGGTTGGCGCTGCTTATCGGACAAAGCCTTCCAGCGCTCGCCTAGGACTTTACCAACCTGCCCTATAAGAAGAGTTAGCAGATTAGAATGTAATGTGAACACGAAAAAACTTACCAAAAGCGATTCCAGGATTGTCATTCCTGACGTTTTCACGCTGTTCGTTCGCGAAGAACATATAGGCAGAGAGACCACGCTTTGGGGCATTGGGATCTAGAATAACAGAAAGTCAGTATTAAAGGTTACAACAGAAAAGGTAGATGCATGCATGAAACTGTTTGCCAAAACAAAACAAAACAAAACAGTCGGAGCTATTATAAAAGGATGAAAGGAGTTACATAGCAGAAGGGAGAGAAAGTATACATACCCTTCTTCTTCTTGGCAGCTTTGGCGGGCTTCCGAATACGTTCAGTTTTAGGCATTATGAAGATGATACTAAAGATATGACAACGAGTACTGGAGTAGCGAGCAAACGCGTGAGCTTAGCGAGTTGTGGTTGAGAAGAGAAACGAAGATAGGATTGAGATGGGGCTCTTTTTTGTTTCCTTCTTTTCTTTTTTTCCTTCTCCTCTCAAGTCTTCAGAGAGAGAGAGAGAGAGAGAGAGAGAAATGTTGAAGAAAAATGTGAAGAAGGGTTTGGGCAGCTTTTTATAATGTGAAAAATGAAGCAAGTATTATACCGCGCGGTACAAAAGCGTTGATACCGTTGCGCGGTAGTGAAGTTTGCGTGTGTGGAGGTAGAGTTCAAGGGAAGGAAGGGAAGCTATGGGAGAAGAGCGAAATGAAAAACGAAAATGGATCACGACAGAGAGGAGGGGAAAGACAAACCTTTAGAAGCGATTGCAACAAGAAGACTTTAAAGAATTAACAAAGATGAAAGAGTTCTGTGTTTTTTTCGAAATTGATGGTCAGTTAGGTTGTTCGGGTCACTGGAGATTTATCTTATCGCAGGAAGCAGCAGCGAAAAGGGAGTAGGTTTTTTTTTTGCTGTAGGAAATTTTTGGTAGAGGGCAGAGGGATAGTATGGGAGGAGACTTACTGCGAGGCGAGTTTGTATGGGGGGGAAAGGAGTTGTGTGAGAGCGAGCAGTATGGGAGAAAACAGTGGGAGTGGGAGACCTTATGCTGTGAGCGGCTGGCAAGCAACCCACATCACTTCGGGCTACCACACCAAAACTACCAGGACGCACCCACCACCAAAATGCCTGAAGGGTTAAAGTGGAGGGGCTACCACAACCAATCACCACCGTAAATTCCTCATACTCCCCTAACCCCAGCGCAGGTAAAGGAGAAACGGAGGAGAAGCAGAAATGGCCGCCATGGTTGAGGAAGCAGGCAGTTCGAAAAATGTATGGGGCAGCTAGACTGACTTTCGATCTATACAAAAGAACGTAGGAAGGGTCACCAAAGGCATGGACTCGAAATGTATCGGAATCGATAATACACAGATCCGCTAAATTCCTAAAGGAAGCAAAGATATTTACTTTTCCGCCAATGGTCTGTGCTTGAGAAAACCCTGATTGGAAGAAAATATTCAAGTTAGTAAGCATGGTGTCTCAGACTTCCCGAAGCGAGGAGTGCAAAAGTGCCAAGAGGAAGGCTCGATGCGTCGATCAGCAGGGAGAGGGAAGGAAGAGGCAAAAGGGACATTACCGTGTGATACGTACTGGGGGAAATGGGAGGGCAAACTTCTGACATACAAATCATGGATTGCATGCCATACATTTCATTTCATTTCTTCATGATGCTGGTATTGCAATACCGGCACGGTATGATACATTCCTCTCAGCCTTTCAGAGGTGTCATGGTGGTATCACTCGACCCTCTCGACTCTGCCAATCTCGAGGACATGTTGTGCCGTACCCTACATGCCACAGCATACGGTGCTCAGGGGGACGCGATGGACCAAGGGCAAAGCTACGAATACGGTAGCTGGTCGGGTACGGTAAGCCATGGTGCACGGTAGCGATTGGCTTGTTGGGTATAGTATAGTACCGGTACGACAGCCACTGGATGTACGTACAGTACAGCACAGTAACGCTGTTGTGTTTCTCGTATAATAGCATATAAAATTGCCCTACTTGCTTGGCAGTGCTTTTCGCGCTGAGAGCAATATGAGCTGCTGGATTATTGGCAACCCTCTAGAACCTCATTATTCAATTGTTCCTACCGCCGGTAGGTGGGCTACCATACGCTACCGGCGTTCGTTGATGTCTCATTAGGAAAGGGGGAAGAGAGAAAACAAAGCTCATCAATTCCATTGTTTTCCTCGAATTGGAGGAGGGCGTTCACCGAGTTGGTGATTCCGTCCAATTCGACTAACCAACAATAGTCTAGCGAGCTGTCCGTAGCGACCGCTTTCATTCGTCGACTTTGACGGTGAAGGACACCGTCACGAGCAGCCTCCCGGTATGATATGCGACATGCCCTGCTCGAGTGCCCGTGCTTACATATACCCAGGACATGCAGTTATAAGCGCCCGGGTGGTGTATACAACGTACCGAGTCCTCACTTGTACCGGCATCTACCTTTCTCTTTTCATATTATCCCCTACAGTGCCCACATTGGCTCTCGTACAGAACCAGGCACCAGTACCCCAACTGTACCATACTGTATGGGATCGCAGTAATCGCACACACAGAGCCTACAGCCACACAGCAGCAGCAGCAACAGCAACAGCTATACTAGAAGGATCACCCACACACACACACGCAAAATAGATGCTTCATACCACGAGCCCCGGCAGCAAACCAGGTAGGCGCACAAGCTCAGGCGCCGCCACTGCACTTTCTGCACGCAACATTTCTGGTGCTTCTATTTCAGGGAATAGGGCAAATGGTCATTCAAGGGCCGCCTCGGATTCAAGAGATCTCCTGTACCACGTACACAAAACATCCGGCCCCGACTCCCCGAGCCTGTCAGCTCTCTCCCCATCACCCCCGCCGTCACATCATCCACCGAAAAAGCCGAGCAGTCTACCAGATTCTTCAAACACACAACCGGGTGGTTTCGACACTTTATCTGTTGATTCTGCAAGTGTTGCTTCCGCTGACTCGGGTGGCCAACCGCGCGTCCGCCGTCTTTGCTCTCCGGAGAACAGCCGTCGCCCTTTCATTCCTCCCCCGTGCCGCCAATCAACGTATCCCCGATCATCTTCGCAAAGTAAAGATTTGGGGGGGGCCTATACAGGGCGTCTTACAGAACAAGCCCTGCGCGACCAAGAAGCAGTACAACGTAACGATTTGGACGATCCAGTACCGAAGACGCACGCTGCTCCCTATCAAACAATCAATTCTACACCCCAGAAATTCGCATCACAAAGCTTCCGGGAGGATACAATCATGACGTCCTCGACCCCCGAAGAGTATGGAGGCAATGTGCGCACTTCGAGAGATAGATCCAGGAGTCTTGCCAGTACCTACTCAGATCCAATCCGAAAGACTGAGGATGGTGCAGAAATCGGTGTACAGGGGACTATGAGTAGTAAGACCCTCGGAAACAGGCCAGAGCGGTCACAATTGGGGCATAAATCCAGTGCTTCAATGGGCATAGGCATTGGCAATCATGACGACAATGGGGATGGCAAATTCTCACAGCCCACCATGGAAGGATCTAGGGAAAAGGTGAGATCTACGGAGGGAAATGGGGACTCGATATCAGGCAACAGGCCTATACCAGCATCTACGGCTAGCAGCCAGGGGGTGCCATTCCGCAATATAACAATTCGAGCGGAGGAGAAGGCGAGGTCTGCCCAAGAGCATAGCGATAATCATGGGAAACAGCATTTAGGTTCGCCATCAAACGCTTCTAGACACGGATCATTGGTCGGTACAGCAGCGGGCCCCATATCCGCTTTGTCCGCTTTGCGTAGTACTCCGCGGGCCAATTCTTTGCCCAAAGATTCTAAAGCCCCACGACAAGCTACCTCGACTCTTTCCAGTCCGAGCCCCGATCAACAGCTATCCCGGAGGGACAAGGGACACGTTTCTAAACCCGATACCTCACCAACTGCTGCTAAACAACAATCCCAAAAACCGTCACACAAGAGAAATGCTACTACATCCTCCATCAGTCGTACATTCCCTAGCGAGCGAGGTGTTGGGAAAGCCAGGGATGAGCGGAATAGGTCCTCGAGTGCCGCATCAGTTAGAGGGACTACTGCTAGAGGCAAACCTACCTCTCGATCGGTCTCTACGACTTCAGCTATGGAAGCGGAGAGCCCACTAGAGGTTGCTCCGAGTGAGGCTTTAATGACTGACGCGAATCTCGAGCAGCCCATCCTAGTGGAAACCCTTGGAGTGGTGCGGAAGGAGTCACGCACCAGCCGGAGCTCGAGCGCAAGCGATTGGAGGACCGATTGTGACTCGGAACCTGGGGCCGATTTTTCATCCCGAAAACTAGCACGTGATAAGCAACGAAATTCTGGAGCATCGAGTACTAATGAGTCGACATTAAACGCAAGCAATTATAAGGACCTAAGCTTTGAGGCACATGCACAAGAATCATCCCCTCAGAGCTTCTTAAAGCGCCCTTCGGAGGATGATTACGAAGACCTTGTACCAGCCTCGAGAGCAGGTAATGTGCAAACTTCTAGATACACACCTACTCCGTCCCCATCCAAGCGTAGGGATACTCGAAAGAAAAACATGACGATTCCCCAAGGTTTGCGAGATATCAAACCGGCGAGAAAGTCCCCTTTGGAGGAAGAAGACTCTGACGTTGATTCTCTCCAATACCTTATGGACAACGACCAAGATTTTTCTGCGCTTTTTTCCCCTGTGGATGATGAGGAGGATGACACAGCACTCTTACTCGCCCGTCTACCGACGTATAAGCCACCAGCAGCGCAAAAACTAAAAGTCAGGCCACGAGCTGAAGCCGAGGCTGGTGACCAACTGTGGGAACAAGAACGTGCACTGCGGGAGAAATTGACGAACCGTCTCCGAACGCTCCAGTTGGAGGTACGGTCAGCTAATAGGGGTCTCGAGGTACTGGAGAGCCACTTAGACGGGACCGAATCGAGCGGGGATCTTAGTGAATGTTGGGACGACGCTGCCCAGAGAAAAGAATATATGAGGAGACTTCGCAAGGAGGAACAAAAACAACGTCTGATACTAGAGCGCAGAATGAGGCAGAAGGTGGCTCTTCTCGGCACTCCACTTCCTTGGAGCAAATGGCTGGTGAAATGGGGGTTCATAGCCTTTTTAGTTGTGATTGTCTGGTATCTCCTCGAATTAGCAGTGTTGTGAGTTTTTAACCTTCACCCCGACTATTCGCTGTTATGGCACAACATACCCGACAGAACTAATCCTCAATCTTTACTAGCCTCCATTCCATGCCCCCATCATATTCGTCCGTTGCCATCGAGCGTAAACCACCCCCGGAATTTGGAGCACTCTTCTCCCACACAATCCTCAGGCTGGCGAAATTCATCTTTAATAGTAGCGCGTGGCTGATCCAACACGGAAGCATCGCGATCATGAACCTCACCTCCACATTCTCCCTCGCGATCATTGGATCCTGCAAGGCTGCTATCTTAAACACGCTTTTATACTCATGGCGTGTCGTAACTTCCATCGCTGCCTCTTTATCGCCCTCCCCCTCTTCGGCCGGTGGCGCTTCGGAAGCTGTGCGCACCGCCGTGGCAGAGTACGCCGATGTTGCTGCTTCGGGGATGCCACAGGCGTTGGGCTCTGACCAAGTTATTAATTGAGTAATTGATTCATTAGTTTTGTATAGAATACTCTTTTCTTTCTTTCTTTCTTTCTCTCTCTTCCCTTCTTAAAAACTTTACTTAATTGCTTATTCCTCTATTTATTTATTTTTCTTCTTTTCTTCTTTTTTAACGTCACTACTTCATTATTATTATTTCGATTATCATTGTTTTATTTATGATACCGTATTTATCCTCTTTTTTACATACCTGTACTTATTTCAGGTTTCCTGCAAAAAGCATGGTGCCATTAATTCTCGTATCATAGCGTGTGCTATTATAACATGGAGATGGTGGTGGTGGTTACTGTAATTATGGTTCTTTCTTTGTTGCTCTTTTTTATGTTATTTTATTTTATTTGGCTATGGTGTGGATGTATGAATGGGCGTTTTGATGTTTTCCTGGGAATGAGGCAGTGTGTGGCGCGCGCACCGCACAGCACGATTATCTGCCCGGGTGGTGGGGTGTAGGATTTGTATCATATCGGCAGCGGTTGAGTTTGGGTTGGTTTGGTTGGTTTGAGTTTTATGGTGTTGTCAGTGAGTGAGTGATAGTGTAAGGACCCGAATAAACGAACCACGGACCAGGCAGTCCAAGATATCCTCCTATGATAGAAAACTAGGTGAAAAACACACCAAAAAAACAGCTTTCCAAGACAAAAAACCAGACCCCACTAGAAGAGGCAACTCCAACGTCCTATGATAGCACGGGTCCGTTTATCCAAGCCCTTACGGCGCTAGTGCGGTGTGGGGAGGTTTGATTAAGTTGCTCAATCCCTCCGTCCAAGTGCGGAGAATAGGTGAGTGACAAACAGCCTACCAAAAGTCTCCTGGTACTTGTATCATGAGAGATTCTCTTCAAAGAATCATTGGTCAAGTTATAGCCAAGACTTGTGGCCCTTCCTCTCTACTTGTACAATATCGTTAAATCCTTGTACTACGGTAGTACTAGTATTGTACAGTACGAGAGTCTTTGTATGGTAGGGTACCGGTGGACACTTTTTCGCATAGAAAGCGAAATGGAATAAGTATTGCGAAAAGAAAAAGAAAAAAAAGTCAACTAAACTCTGGTCTAGTGTGTCGAAATTATATGTGTGTAAAGCGGATTGTGTAGACGAATATCGTAGGCCATCTACTCGAGTATACTGACTCTTGGCGAAAGAAAAGCCTCTCCAATTCTTGACGCAGTAGCCAGAGCAAACAGGGTTCACTAAGTGGCCGAGAAGGCCCTACGACATATGATACTAGTAATACTCCGCCACATCTATCGTCCACATTCCCTCCATCATTCCAGCCACACGTTCCACCTCCCGCCACCACCACCACACTTCCGACACAGAGCTTAAATCCAACACCATCCATACAGCACCAGGCCTCTGGCAGACTGATCCCCCACAACCACCACCACCATTCTCCCAACCTCAACCCAACTCACACCACACTACTAAACTAACGGAAGAAGAAAAATAAAAAAACAAAGATGTCCCTCTACGGCGTCCCACGCCCAAAATCAAAACCGAACCCAATCCCCCTCTCCCAATCCTCCATCCACGCACTAGCAACCGAACTCTCCTTAGCACGAACCCGCCCACGCCAGTCCCGTACGAAGCCATCGCAAAAGCCACTCTCGAACCGGGGCGTTGCGGCGCGTGCAGCGAGGGACGAAGCCGGCAGGACGACGAGCCGAGACATAGGCGGCGATGTGGATGAACGGGAATTAGCCCGAAGCCGCAAGAAATTAATTGCCAAGGCGGTGGTTTATGAGCGGCTGCGGAAGGGTAGTGGAGGGGATGGGGAGGAAGATGATGCATTGGTGGATTTTGATAGAAAGTGGGTTGAAGAGGGTGAGCCTGAGTTTCACTCTTCCGCCTCCGACGACGACGAGGAGGAGGGGGATGGAGGAGGGGAAATGGTAGAGCACACAGACGATTTAGGCCGCACTCGAAAGGTCTCTAAGAAAGCCCTCGCCCGCATACTCCGTCGCGAAGCCCGCACCAAACAACGAGCGCAAGACCAGCAAACCCCCCCCTCCCAAGGCCACCACCACCACCTCGCCGCACAGCCGCCCCCGGAATCGGTCTCCTATGGACCAAGAATACAGACCGGGGCTTTCCGGACAGCAAATTTCTCCTCGGTTCCTACGGCAGATATGCTCGCTGCGGCGATGCCTGTTGAGAAGGAGGGAGTTGAGCAAGTGCATTATGATGCTGACAGGGAGGTCCGCACAAAGGGGGTTGGGTTTTATCGGTTTAGCAAGGATGAGGAGGATAGGAAGAGGGAGTTTCAGGAGCTGGAGGAGGAAAGGAGGCGAACAGAAAGGGAGAGGGAGAGAATGGCTGAAAAGAAGAGGAAGAGGAAGGAAGATTTGGAGAGGCGAAAGGAGGAAGTCAGGAAGAAGCGCAGAGGGAAGGTTGGGGGGACTTGGCTGGAGGGGTTTATGGGAGAGTTGGAAGGGGGGGAATGCGGAGGAGACAGATAAGTAGCCTTAGGATCTCTACTTTCATATTTGGGTTGGCATTGGTGTTGGGCACGCATTTTTAGGTGGTCCCTTATGTCCTGATAGAGCTATCAGTGCCATGTGCACATTACACGGCCACTCTACCCAGCGGCGCTATAGCGCCGCAAAATCAATCAACTAATTCTACGATTCACCCTCTCGTCATTTCATCTCAAATTCCGTGTATTTGCCATGAACGCTTTTATGCCACATACAAAAGACTTGCGCCACCACCCCGATCTGATTATCAACGAATCTAAGCAGCAAACGCCTCAGGGAACCTGCGTATGTTGTCCTCCAACTGGCCGTGAGGCCTCAAGAACTGGACGTATGCTCCGTCAACCTTGACCTCACCAGCCTGGCGCTTCTCGAGGTACTCGTCACGACGAAGAGGAGTGAAGCCCCAGTTCTTGGAGACGATAATCTTTTGGCGGCCGGGGAACCTAAAGGTATATTAACATTGTGCATACACACAAAGCCTGAATAGGTTGGATGACATACTTATATTGAGATCTCCTCAGAGCCTCGATAGCAGTCGCACGGTGGGTATCACGTGTCCTCACGGACAGAATGATCTGACCAATGTTGACACGGGCGACAGTACCGTTAGGCTTACCCCAAGCACCACGCATACCAGTTTGCAATCTATCGGCTCCAGCGCAAGACAACATCTTGTTGATACGAATGACGTGGAAGGGGTGAGCACTTTAGTTGTGCGTTAACATAATCCACAAAGCGAACAAAATATATGAGATACACACCGCACTCTCATGTGAAAACCATCCTTTCCGGCAATCTTGACAAGATACTTGTTGGCACAAATACGGGCAGCTTCGAGAGCCTAATTCGTAGTCCAAAATCAGCTTCTCGTCCCACCAGCTTTCACCGAATACCCTAACTTCTATCGACAGACGAAGAACAGCTCATACCTCAGAAGAAAGTTGTTCGTACTCGTTAGAAACCAAGTGAACGCAAAGTGGGAACTCGTCAACACCAGCACGCTTGCGTCCCAAATCGAAGATACGAATCTTGGGGTCGGGAACACCACGGTTGAAGCGTGACTTGGGATAGGGCTTATCTAGAAGATAAAATCCATTAGCATCCACAACTTATCCCCCAAATCCTTCCAAACCCCCATGACAGCCACCGTGTAGTAGGCAGAACAAAAGGAAGCGAATCTTCTCATCCCATTCCAACCACCGCCACTCAAATGTCACTCCCCACTCCTTCTGCATTCCCCCCATCCGAAATGCCCCCCAAGAAGCAAACCCTTAAGAAAATTATCAAACTTACTCTTGCAGTAGCGGTAGCAGCGAGCGGGTCTGCGGGCCATCTTTTCTGATTTTCTATGTAGATGAGTAGAAAGGTGTGAAGTTGGTGATAATAGCGGCGATGGACAAGGGGGAATTTTAGTGACAAGAGAAATTTTGGTGTATTTCAAATCAAGGACTTGGCGTGGTTTGCTTACCAATATTGAGAAATGGGGGCGGTTGTGGGCAGTTTGTGGGAGAAATGGCAGTCCGGCGCTAAGGACAAAGGGCTTTGCCCTGGCCCCGGGAGCGGGAGATTTGGGGACGGAGCCCCCTCACGGGATGTCAAACGGGAACTCCGAACTTGCACTCACTCGAGTAGTGGCTTGGAAATAGGGAGGGGCACGCTTGCCACAAGGAAGAAAGCCGAACTCGCTTCTACAATTTCCAAAGATCTCATATACAGTATACTACAAGCATTTAAGATATCCGATAAGACGCAGCGCATAGGATCCAAATTGTTGACACCACCCTCCTTTGAGATCTCTTTACTCACCCTACTACCAGCATCATGGTTTCAACATCATTACCCAAATCCCTACCACTGCATATAGCAACCTATCCTATCATAGCACCCATATTGTAGTCAAACTAAACCCTAAACCACGGATACGCCCCACCGCTCGTAAAGAGGGATAGGGCGCCCCGGACCTACGACTTGTTGGTAGGGCTTGGCTCTCAGGAATCATCACACCTACCGTAAGACATCAAACTATGCAGCTATTCTCATGCAACAACGCAAAAACTGCCCTGTGATGGTTGTGTGATGATGATACATTATCGATACCGTGATGTACCAAGCGCCGAGGCGTTGTTTTTCCTTATTTGCCCAGAAAAGGCGCCGACAGGAGAGTGTAATCTTATTCTCTTCGCTGCCTTCTCACCGTTCCCAAACTACCCGGAAATCTGCGCAGAACTTTACCTAAATCTGCGAGTCCTCGCAGCACTATTTCGGGGCACTTTGGAATTGGCGAGTATCTTATGGTCTCTCATTCTTGTATACAGGTACTCAGATGAAGAACTAAGAACCTAACATGTTACAGATCCATCGGAGTTGGCACCTCTCCTCTGGGTTCTCAATCTACGGGTAGAACTCGAGGTTGGCGGTGGTTACGGTTCGGGTTGGGCGTTATTGATTTCAGCAATCGCAAAGGGCAAGGTGCGCGCCAAGATCTTACCGTAGTTTAACTAAACTTTCGAGTGACCTGTAGTGAATCTTGTGATCGCCGCGACGCGACAGCTACTTTCACCACGCGTCCTCTAATCTTCAGCTAGGCCTTCCCGAGAATACACTCGGGCTTCGAACTCAATTCAAAAATCCTGCGATGTCTGCAATAAAACCACCGCATATCGTTCTCCTGCCTTCGACTCTCCCCTCTACCGACCTAAAAATAATAGCTCTCCCCCACCCACGCACTCTCGTGCCAACCCGTTACTTGGTCCATCCGACCCAGGGCCTGCACGAAATCACCAAGCTTGCTGCACCCACCTCAGCACCTCGCTCATGGCTCCTTACCCCCCCGCCCGAGCCATCCAGTCCACCTAAATGGCTCGGAAATGGTCAGATACTACAAGATGGCAGCATGTACATCTGCACACCTATGGATCCACTATTCGTGCTTTTGCCTCGGTTATTCCCCGCCGACGCGGCTGATTCGATTAACAGGTTTCTTCCGATGGAAGATCTATTTGAGGAGATTACCAAAGAAGAAGAAGAAGAGGGGGATTGGGGCTTGGTCGTCGGGTCGCAGGTTACAGAGAAGAGACTTGCGGCGGTTTGTGAGAGTGTGGACGTTGGAGATGAGAGGGCTTACAAACCATCGCGGGAGAAGCTCATGAGGGTTTTGGATGGGAAATGCGTCCGGATGGCGAAAGGGGGATTGCCGGCCACCATGGAGGAGGAGTTTGTTCAGAAGCCTTTGACTAGGCCGATGGCTGAGATTATGACTGAGGAGGCCGAGCAGAAGGAGGGTGCTGAGAGTGTGAAGGAATTGGAAGTTAGAAGAAGTATCAAGAAAAAGGAGGATAACGACGGAGAGAGAGAGGGGGGTGACAGGGAGGCTGCTACGGAGGGAGCGGGAGCTCTCTTTACCCCTCCCGATTCACAAGCCGCGAGACCCCGGCTCGCAGAGGCTTCGCAAGAGGTTACGGATCTCCTACGTATACGAGTCGCAAGCGAGTTCATATCAAATAACTATCTATCCATCTCCATTGCAGAAGTACTCTCTGATCGTCTGCAGAAGTCGCATGATTTCACGCCTTTGGACAGTTACCTCTCGAAATTGGTCAAAAGTCGTCAAGAGGCAACGGCAATGCGTTCAGACGACTTTACACTCAAACGAAGCTATCAAGATGAAGAAGGGGTTGTCGATCGAAAACGTAAGAAGAAGGAAGCAGAAGAGGCAGAAAAGAAGAAGAAAAGTGTTAGCCGTGCTACTAAGGAGCTACAAAAGGCCGACACGAGGGGAATGGCTAAGATGACAACTTATTTCACAAGGAAAGCTGCATAGGGTGCTGTAGCACTTGTATAGTCAATTTCAACATTTTGTATTATACTCTAGACGTTTTTATTTTCTGGCTTTTAGGTGGATATTCGTAGGATTTACTTAGCTCCTCGTGCTTGCTACTGTTATGCTCGGATGTATATTTTTAATCGTTTTCGTGGCGCACTGTACGAAAAATGCTTGATTTGAGCCATAACATGGGCGTAACTTATGGGGAGAATTCGGCTGGTAACTTGTCCTAGAGGGCTGACAATCTACTGGTGCCATGAATTGTGGATTCCCTTTTATCGCTATGCATTCTTTTGAGGCTATGTGCTAGTACCGGTATCACACTGGTATCCTGTGCCGCGGGATGTCAAATTAACGCGAACACTTGTACCTCGCAACCAAATACCGTACCTGAAAATCGGTGAGAGTATTCTCCTCGATAGCCACCAGACCCAAATGATACAGCCAATCGCCCACCCCGACGGCAGCACCCTTTCACTCTGGGACCATGGCTAAGCGCATTTGATTTTTTGTTGCTGAGGCTGCCCGAGTTATTATTGCTGGTATTAAGCTGTGGTGCTTGGTTGCGGGGTACGAGTGTTCGCGTTAATTTGACACACCGCGGTACGCTCCGAGTGCACTTGAATAAGTATGATATTGTACCGGCATTTTTTCCCAAAGGCTGTTGGCTCTCTTCGCTGAGCGCAGTCGGGCGAGGATAGGTTACATAAAGCTAGATTCATCACTTTCTCGCTAAATTTCTCGCTCTTTGGAACCGACACCAGACCTAATGTTACACACCCGGCTTCCCAAGCGAGCGTGGATTGGTCCTTTGTAGATGTGGCGCAAGATGCGGGAGGTTGATGGGTCAAAATGAATGGGCGCTCGAAACTTGGACCATGCAATAAGTTATGCTTAATGAGAGCGAAGGCTGAAAATTATAAAAACTCGTGGGGAGTAAAAGGGGGAAAAAGAGGGAATGTTTCAAATCTCCTTTTGACTCTTTCCGCTTCACCGGCACTCTGCCTCTCTCTTCTCCTCTTTCTCTTCTGTAAAACACCAGAAGGGACCGACCAGTCGAGAAATCTACATTTTTTACAAATACGCTAATACGATTGTCTGTTCTACGGCGCGCGTCTTGGAGGGAAATCATGTTTACACCACTATTCCTTTCTATCTTACTCTTATGCAACCCGGTCCGAGGTGTACCACAGAGTGCCGAGCCAACGGCTGCAAACCTTTCGCCAGTCCGGCCGGTAGCGGAGATCACTCCGGCTCCGACGATGCCACCCGTGGTCGAATTACTTCGTCGTGGGGGCTCGAATCCTGCCATGGTCCCTAGGGATGATTCGGAGTTGATGAAACGGCTGGTCTGTGGCGCTTATTATGTTACTTGCGAAAGTGGAAGTTGCTGTTATCTTGGCCAAGAGTGTTATAAGAATTCTGCCGGAGCAGATAGTTGTCGATATCCGTAATTCCTCGTATATTCCTTTTTTGAAATTCGAGTGATGATTATTGACTGAATTACAGAAGTGTGATTGATTATTCGTCAATCCTATCATCGTTGACGGCGATTTATGGAGGGTATGGAGGGAATTCAAACAATTATGGTGGGGTGTACTCCAGTATTCTCTCTTCATATATGGATCTTTTCACGAATTTAGCGGGTGGGGGTAACCCTACCGGGGGGTATAACCCACCTGTTAGTACTGCTGGGGCCGGGTCGTCGGGCTCCAATTCCGGCTCTGGTAGCTCCAATTCCGGTTCTGGCAGCAGCTTCAGCTCAGATGGCACCACCACCACTGGTGGAAAGAAGAAGTCCAACACAGGCATGATAGCTGGGATAGCTGTGGGCTCAGTAGTAGGTGTAGCTATCGTGGGGGCTATAGTCTGGTACTGCTGTCGGAAGAAGCGCAATCCAACTCCACCGCCCCAACAATATCCACAGCCGCAGCCGGCGTATCCTGCCCAGGCCGCCCAGGTCGATGTAAAGCCTCCACAAACGTACCAGTTCCAGTATCAACCGCTTCCAGCAGAGGTTGGTGGGACGGGAATTGTACCGCAACAGCAGGTGCCTCCGGGGGACGCTATTTATCCTGCGCAGGGCACCGGGTATCAAGGGCCGATTTCTCCGCCGCCACAACCATCTGCTCAGGAGATGAGTGGGGATACGCAGTTCTTGCCGCCTCAACAACACCAACAGCAACCGCAATATGGCCCTCCGAGAAATGGGACGCCGGGACCACTTGTCGAGATGGATGCGGGACAACAAAGATAGTGTGGATTGTGCTTTTCTAGGTTGGATAAGAGCTTATATGTTTCTTATGGAGTTCTTTGATGCTTTGATTTTTGAAATTGGGTATTAGTGGGATTGGGGGTTTTTCTTTCTTTGGATATTGGTGGCTTGAGGAGGGGGTAATGGGGTGTGGATTAAGTCAATGTTCTTGTATATCTATGGTGGCCGGATTCATCGGACGCAAGTTTCGATTGAACTTTGAATTATGGCCTTTTGAAAATTGAAGAGTGCAGGAGTTGTGTGAGGATATGGGGGCCGGCGATTTTTTGGTTGGGTATGTTCCATTTAACCTTTAACTTACTCGAGTAAATAATGCTAGACTTGAGCTTGAGCTTAGGCTGGGGTTTGGTGCCAATTCTGCAAAGTTAGTCGGCTGCTTATTCGTGCATGTCTTGGTATCATAGGTACAAGTCATGATTATGTTTTCAGGTCTCGCCCAGGGTCACCTTTTTGCGCGCCAACTTTCTCCTCTGGCTCCAGAGTGTCTTGTGAATTATTACAGGTTCGCCTATTCACCATCGTAGTTTCCCCTGACGCATTACTCCGTACTAGCATCGTTGTCCCCTTAACTGAAGCACGAATCATTCTTGCTCCCCTTCTTTCTACCCTTCACCATCGTTTAGCCCGAGATTTGAGACCCCTTGGATCTTTAGACCTAAACACCAATCCTTAAATTTCCTATAGGATACCGGTACCATAGCTGGCAGCTGCAGGAGTAAATTCCGGGAAGTGATATAAAGCTGAAAAGTCCGCCAACTCACTGATAAATATGCCGCGTATTCATTCGAGTGAAAAGTGGCATTCTACCCTCGCTTCTTTCTTTCTTTCTCGAACCCTTCCATTGATCTGTTGTCAGGACTTAGGCGCGTTGTTGCCAAGAAGGCCTCCGCTGGGCGATATTTTGTTGGAGCCACCAAATATTATCCGGTTCACGGGGCCTTCTTGGCAGAGGCGCGCGAGTGCTGATGTCCTAATTACTTGCACCGGAAACATAATAGCCGGCGTTTGATCATTATGGGTCACTCGGGCTACTTTGTTTTTGTTTTCCTTTCGGGCGGATGAGTGATTCCCGAATTCGCCAGGTGACCAGTCGCATGAGCAACCAATGCGTGAAGGTGGAGATCCGAAGAACACTCAACCAGACAAGTGCATAGATTTTTTCTATTCCCAGGTACGCTTCCCTGTTTCCAACCTGACCCGTATATGCACTTCTATTCTTACAATGATGATGTTGATGTCTGCTGACTGTGGCGTCCTAGGTTAATAATATGATATGAGAGCGGGGGTATTTGTCACGTTGTGTTCCGTAAGGGAGTAAATCATCTATTGGAGGTTTGGTGAAACAACTCTTTCCTCAGAGTTGGGTGCATCACGTGATGTGGGGTCATTCGATTGGGGGATATTTGGCGATCTGCTTGATAACGAGTTTTGATAGGTTCGATAGGGCAGCTCTTTTTCTTTTGCCTCCCCCCTCTCCATTGCGCAATTTTTGTATTTTTGCTGCTGAGAGTTGCCCAGGATGCGGCGAGGTTGTGAGACTCCAAGGGCTATTACTGGTCCTCGACTCTAGCAAGGCTCTTTGGTGCGCAAGTGGAAATGTATGATGCTCGTTTTGGTATCTGCTAAGCTAGAAGAGATCGATGATTTAGCCTGGAAAGATAACTTCGGCCTGAGACTAAGCTGCTAAACCCTGCGATGCTTTTGTTATTTAGTTAATAAAAGTGATTGAACTTCCCTTTGACATGGAGGATATGATTCAACATCCAGTACAAGGCAGCCACGCGCCCTCCCAAGGATCCTGGGTCCATTGCTGCCACGGAACCGGAATCACAGCTGCAACCGCTAATCAGCTTTTATCGTGTCGCCCGATACGTCAATTTTAGGAGAAAAGCATTCACCCAGCAGCACACTGATCGTGAGAAGGAGTTTTCTCCCCTTCACCATTTTGAACTGTTGAAATCCTTTGGTTGCCCTTGCACTACCGGACGACCACTGCTCGGATCCACTGAACCCTGATCGAATGGCTCTACTATTTGCACGGGACATTGCTCATTCACCAAAGCATATTAAAGTAATCTTTGGCATTTTCACTGCTGCTTTAAGTTTACTGGTGATACTTGGGGCCTACTTCTGTTGGAGGTACTGGCCATTTTCCAAATGGCCAAGGATTGGGGATGCTACTGGAGGACGACATGAACGCTGCAAGAGCTACGATCAAGCTGGGGATATCGAAAGCAATTTGGGATTTTCTGTCGACCCTGCAAGAGATCTAACGAAATCACCCTTGGCTTCTCCGTCGGCCTTTGGAGGGAATGGGGAGAAGGAGCCTATAGAGCCCGAGCCTGATGCCCCCAACAACCCTCATCATGCGGATACGGAAACTCACGATGCATCATCTGAGGTTGGCGAACTATCCCGAGCGGCCCGCGTTCTACAATTTGTTAGAAGGCCTTCATACTTCTTCCCCTCGCTACCGCCTGAGGTCGCATCTATAATCTCACGGGGGGGGGAGGCATCTGATGATCCACCGCGCACTACTCCACCAACCCTAACCCTAACCCTTCCTCCTTCAACTATTAACTGGGGAACCTACGATGCATCGCCGGTAATTTGTGCTAGTCCGGCTACTACGATACCCTTTACTCCGTGCTCCGAACAGCCCAGCTGTGCGGAGACTGTCACAAACTTTGAACAAGAGCTCGCGAATAACTCTCGACACAATAGCCCAGGAGGCAGGCGGAAACGACTGTCGGTACAAAGCCAGAATAGCGGTGCCAGCCTGATCAGTGCGGATAGTGCTAGGGTTAGCTTAGCCCAGGTTGCGACGAAACCGAAGTCGAAGCCAAGGATTAGAGTTATTGGTGGGGCGTAGGGGTGCACTGCCTCACTCGATGGCGGTTCTTTTTTTCCTCGCTGCAGGTTTGTACTTATAGTCACCGCACTTTTTCGCCTTTGGAAGGGATGTTGATTTTTTTTTTCCCCAGGCCAGCTGTATTTTTTCCTAGTACGATACAGCGTGTTCAGTCGAGGGCTGACGCTGACGCTGTGGTGGGATGGGTTCTTGCCATCGAGCTGTGCTCACCATGGCTTTCAAGGTTGACTCTTGAGTCCCTACTTTCCTATTCTGCCTGCCAACGTACCTCCACTCGTGGCGGGCCCGCTGAAAATTTGTGCCGGTATGTCGACCATCCACAAATTTCCCTGGGCCGGGAATTGATACCCCCTCACAGACATAGCGGGCGCGGGGGGGGGTTTCTACGAATTAATATCGGCGCTACAATCCCAAGTGCCGCGCTACATTCACTATACATTTTCCATCTTTACGTACTTATCACGTCTTTATTTCTTGTACTTATTTTAGCTTTAGGTCTTTTTTCTTCTTTTCTTTTTTCTTTTCTTTTATCTCTTTTTGGAGTGGGGGAAACGGCGTTGGTTGGTTGGTTTTGTTTTTGAGGTTCACTGGCGTGGTTTATGATTTACGCTATCATGTAGCTTTTGATGGTATGATACGATAATTTATAAATTATGGTTTTACTATTGTGCTTGCTTGCTTGCTTGTCTGTCTGTCTGTCTGTCTGTCTGTCTGTCTGTGTGGTGGAGTGGGATTGACTCGTGAGGAATGAAGGAGTGCTGGATGGATAGGTTAGTTTAGTTAAGAGAAGATAGATAGGATTATCTATCAAAATTATGATAATGCATCGATTTTATAGTATATATAGCATCCTCACACTTAATCCATCCTTCACCCGGCGTCTTGCAAGCAATATTGTGACGGAGCTAGTTAGTTATCATATCGTATGCATGTGGTTGCCATGCGAATACAACTATTAAACAATGGCACTCTCTCCCACTCTCATAATAGCACCTATTATACTATTGCACTATCCTACCCGCCTTGCACCTATCCGATCTATTATACTATCATCATCACAATTCTAATTCTGGAAGAAAAATACCGGAGCACACGATAGCTGGCGTGTGTCATACTACCATACCATCACGAATCCTCGGCGGTTAAGTTTAGCTTTGTATGATATGTGGGGTTTGTACTGTACTGTACGGGGCTTAGAGGGGTACGGTAGTGTGAACTCAGTATTATTATTATGGGGGTGACCTTGCAGTAACGGAAGTGCGAGAATGGTCATGGAGTGTCACTCGGGGGGTGGGGGTATCAGGGATGGGTCGTCAGGGAGGTTTTTCTTGTTTGGGTTGTTGCGGTGGGTTCCGAGGTCACGGGTGGAGGGGGGGGCTGGGTGTAGTTTTTTTTGCCGGTCGGGATTCTGGGTGGCGGTGGAAAGAGTTTGATGATTTTTAACGGATAAGTTGGGGTGTGTTTTAAGTTTTGTGGATTAGTGGTGGGTGGTTAGGGTGGGGTGGATTAGGAGTAGAGAGGGGGAGTGGTTTAACCGTCAGGTCATTGATGGTCACTCGGCGAGTGTGGGGTTCTAACGGTGGGTTTGTGTAGCGTATGACACGATACGAGACGATGCAGTACGGTAACTTACCGTAAATTGATTATGCACCATTGGCCCGGGGCTGTATGAAATGAAAAAAACACTTTATATCTCAATGGATATGTAAGAGTGGGGGGGAGACCAGGGCTTACACATAACGCTCTTTATAGGAAAAGGAAAACCGATTTTTTTTATTATTTTTAAATGGTATTATGATACACGGTTAACCCCCAACATTACAGATGAGAATATCGTAGGTCTAACTTGGCTCTTCCACAGTAGCGTCCTCCTCCTCATATACTACAAGGTCCTCGTCTTTAAGTCTTTTGTCTAGCCGTCCTTCAGCCTTCTGCGAGTTGGCGATCTGAAATCCACTTGGCATAAGGAAACTTAATTGATCATCGCTTTCTGCGATATAAACACCTATGGCGAAAGATACCATTACTCGGCATTGAATTTTGTAGTGAGGGATACCGTTCTCCGATACTGTACCTTATAGCTGTGATTTATGGTATGGTATTATTCGAACGTTGGCGAGTGTATTGGGTCTCGTCGGTTGTAACGGGGGTATGGTATATCTATGGTATTGTGCACCAAAAGGTGATGGTTAATTTTATAAGTAGCGATTTATCGTTCGTACTGGATCATGAAACCTTTGAGCACTCGGAATTTTTTTTAAATATCATGGAGGAAAGTAAAACAACTCTAGCAAATCCCCACCCATAACGAAACCCAACCAGCCCAGGCATTTCCTAAACTATTTGTGTAAAGTATGTTACAAGAACCTCGCCTTGATCAAGAAAAGAAAATACCCTCTCCGTCAAGTTACCCTCTACCAAGTCCGTGGTTCCTCACAACCTGCAACAGATCCCCCATAGCTACAACCTCCGCCTCACCGCCTTGTACGACAACCGTAGCTCCGCCCATGCCTTTCCCTGCATTCTCCATTTGACCGAGCAAGATCCTCTCAGCGACCCTCCTCACGTCCTTGACTTCTAATTTCTCGATCTCGTGACACATCTGGAGGGGACTGAGCTTCTTGCCGTGAACCTGTACCTGCCTTCCTAAGTCTTCCAATTCTACCATTCGCGATTCTAAGTTCATCAATAGTGAGGATTGCAATTGCTTCTTGGCACGGTCGACTTCCGCGTTCTGGAGGCCGGAGTAACTGGAGTTCGCAAGCGTCGCGGTGAATTCCTTCAGTATCACATCTGCCAAGTGCGGCCCCGCGCCTGGGTGGCAGGAGGCGGAGATGCCGAAGAGGCCCGAGTCCGTATATGAGTGGTTGAAGGCGACACAGGACTCTATCCAGCCGTGCTGGTTTAGCACGTTGGTGAAGAGGCGCGAGTACATCCCCTTCCCGGGCCCGCCGGCGGAGAAGGAGCCGCCGCCGCCGAGGAGGGTTTGGAGTGTTGCTAAGGCATAAATGTCTGGGTCTGAAATGGGCAGGCCTTCGAAGGCGATTTGCAGCTGGGTGAAGCTGGGCAGATGTGAGGGGAGGTCGGATGGCGGGAGGGTGATCGCACCGCCGGTGTAGTGCGATGGGGTGGAGAGGTTTATGCTTGGGTATGAGGAGTGGACGTCTGCTGGGCGGGAGGCGCTGGTGGAGAGGTTCTTTGCTAGTGGGACTTTGGGGAGGATTCCAGGGGAAAGGGTTGATGCGTAACTACCGCTGCTCGACGGCGACGCACCGGCATGTAATGACGACGGCGACGGTTCCGCACTCTTCATATCCCCGAAATACCTCTCGGCCAACTTCACCGCCGTGGAATGATCCACCCCCGCCAATGCGACGACGATTCTCTCGGGCCGATAAAATGTATTCCTATACTCTAATATTGTCTCTCTCTGGATCTTGTCAAGTCTGTCCTCCGGACACAACAGCGGATTACCCAAGGTGTTATCCCGATATGCCGTCATGTGTAGCAACTCGGGCAGTATCAACTCCGGCTTTGCCCAGATCTCCTGAATCTCGTAAGCCGCAGTATCTAACTGCTGCACGACCTCCTCCTCCGTGATAAGCGGGTCGCGAATAGTCTCTGCGAGGATACCCATCATGGACGGGACATCCTTATTGAAGACGGCGGCCTGGTACATTAGCGATTCGCGCGACGAGGCGCATTGCATGTTCCCACCGAAGGATTCGAGCGTCTCGAGCATTTTATCGGAACTGCGGGTGCTCGTGCTCCTGAAGGCCAGGCGGTCGATTAAATGGCTGACGCCACGAAAGCGGGAGTTCTCGTATCGGGAACCAGCATCGACGTAGACTCCTAGGCCGGAGAAGTGGCCCGGTAAGGCCTCTGTTGCGACTCGGATGCCATTGGGAAGTGCGGTGATGTTGTCTAGCTCCGCGGGGTCCTGAAGCACCTCTTATCAGCCATAATGAGAAAAGTGAGTGTAAAAAAAGCTTGAGGGGAAAACCTACTCTAGTGGGGATGTTGAGAACGGAGGATGCAAAGGCCCGACGTGTATTCCGAAATGGGTATCGAGGCTTTAGTATTGACAAAGGAGGAGAAAACTTTTTTAATGATGAACTGATCATTATGGTTGGTGTGTGAGTGTTTGGACGAATATTTTGTATGATAAAATAGGCAGAGGAAAGAATCTCTTTCCAGTGAAGTTAAGTGTTACCCGGCCTAGGACTTCCGTTTTAGGCTAGCTGTGCAAGAGGCTCATGTTTTGGCGCGTCCCCTCGTTGCTCGTCATGCTAGGCACGTCTTTTGATTGATTGAAGGCTCTCCTTCCCACTTCCCCTCACACACACTTTGTGTGATGGCTTCGAATAAAGGTATGTCTTTCTTTCTTTGAGTTGCGGGCGATACTGGCATTCTTAACTATTAATACAAGTCAAATAGACATAGTCTGGCCCCCGCAGACAACAGCAGATGTTCTAAACCTTACGCCGCGCAAATCCCGCCTAGCGAATCAAACAATTCCCGCCTCCCCATCCCCTCTCCGCAAAGCCGCCCTTCCATCTCCATTCGGCGGTGGCGACGGTGCACATGATGACGACAGTGACGACGAAGAAGAGGATGAGGATGAAGAAACGTTGCAACTCAAGCTCGCTCAAATAGAAGCTAAACTAAAGCTCAAGAGATTACAGAAGAAACAAGCTTCACAACAACAGGCATCACATAAATCTAAGGCAGTGGTCCAAGTTCCGCTATCACCAACGTCGGTAAAGACTGAACCGGTGCTTCCAAAGTCACCTTCAAGAGTGCTGTTAGGGATAGATAAGGGGTTGACAGGAAGGGATGTTTCTCTACGAAGGGCACCGTCGCTAAGAGCTGGGAGTTCTAGACCTGGGACTGCATCGCCGCAGAAGCCAAAGAAGACTTTCAGTGAGAGGATTGCAGAAGAGCGGAGGAATGACAGGGAAAAGGCTGAGCGTCAGCGTATGATTGAGAATAGCCGAAGTAAGGGGTTTGCTAGTTTTAATAATGGGCCTCCCCCGGGCTTTACTAGTGGGCCTCCTCCAACCTTTGGTCCTAGCGGGGTTTTACAATCTTCGGGATTGTCAAGTTCTGCAGCTACTATGACTCAACGTCCTAAACCACCATTACCTTCGTCCTCGGCGGCGCCGAAAGACATCGCGGACCCCTTTACCACAACCTCGAAACCACCCGGGGATCCCAATTCCACAGATGAGGGCGGTTTCGACTCCTTCTCAGGCCTGCATCTCTCCCGCCGCCTAATCACCCACGTCACCCTCTCCCGCCACCTCTCTCCAAAGACCGTCTTCCTCCTTCCGCACCTCTTAAAGTCCGTCAAATCACCCGACTTTGAACCACCAGACGTCCCCGGCGACTGGGTTGTGATGGGCATAATCTGCTCGAAATCCTCTCCAAGGGACGTCGGGCAGAACACTCAAAAAAAAGGCACAGGGAAATACATGGTCCTCCAAATCACTGATTTAAAGTGGGAAATAGAGCTCTTCCTGTTCGGCACCGGGTTCGATAAGTTCTGGAAAGTCGGCGTGGGCACTGTAGTAGCATTACTCAATCCCGGCATAATGAAGCCGAGGATCGCGGATACGGGGCGGTTTTCATTGACGCTGACGGAAGGAGGCGATCAATTACTGGAGATTGGCCAGTCCAGGGATCTGGACTACTGCAAAGCTGTCAAGAGAGACGGGAAGAGATGTGCTGCCTGGGTGGACAAGCGCCACACCCACTACTGCACCTTCCACGTCGAACAAGGCGTGAACAAATCCCGCGTATCCCGCGCAGAGGTAAACTCCGCTACGAGGATGTTCTCCCCGCCAAAGCGGAAAGGCACTCTCCGACCCCGGAAATTCTTCGGCCGCGGCAGTCACAGCGAACCATTCCGTGATGACGGCCTACTCCCAGACGCCGCCGGCGGCGGGGGAATAGCAGACCTCCCACAACGTGCTGGCGGCGCTGGTGGTAAAGTCTTTATCGCGCCGGGCCGGTCAACGGCCAGTTTACTGGACGACGCAGAGTACCTCGCCGACTCTTTCCTCCGTGGTAGTAAAGAGGATAGAATGCGCAAGCGCCTGGCAGACGCGCAGAAGGAGCGGGAGTTGACGAAGAGGATTATTAAGTCCCAAGGAAGAGAGGGTGGGGTTGGAGTGGATTACTTGAAGAAGCAGGTGCACTGGGGTGAGGATGAGATTCGGAAAAGGCAGGAGGCAGGGGTTGCTGATGGTGGTGGTGGTAGAAATCTGGTATGTTTGTTTCATCTCTCGGTTGGTGGATGGATGAAGGAGGGAAGGATGGAAGGATGGAAGAGGGTGGCTAATGATGTGGGTGGGAGAGTGAATAGGGCAACGAAACAGCAAATACTCTATCCTCACTTCGCCAGAAAGCCAAAGAGGCTACCAGCGTTAGCCTTTCTCCAATTAAACGGAAGAGGTTGGCCTCGCCGATTTCGTCGAAGAAGAAGACGAGGTTTGCCGGCCTGGATGCGCTCGAGGAAGGGGATGATGACTTGGTTATTGTATGATAGTGCTGTACGTATAGAGCTTAGGGGGATATGTGATACCAGTAATGCCTTATGACACATAGCTTATTCAATTATTAATTCTTGTACGGTGGGAGTGAAGGCAAAGTTGGCCTCTCTAAATTGTTTTGAAATATGTGAGTACGTACGTATATGCTTAAGTTAACTTATGAGCTTATGCGCGAGACAATAGCGAAGTGAAGTGAAAGAAGGGGAAAAAAAAAAGAAAAAGAGGAAGAGAGAAAAGAAAAGAAAAGAAAAGTTTGAGAACCAAACCAAACCATACCAGCTTTTCCTATTTCCGTTCCGTAGATAGAAAAAAAAAAGAGAAGAATAGTGACAATAAGAAAAAAACCCCCATAAGCCCCATCCACCTCATCCTACCCATGCCTTCCGGAGTAGTAGAGTGCAGTACAATGCTCTCGCATGCCATTCTGATAGCACCATGATAATCTCGATCAATCATTCAATCAAGAGCTTAGTTATAGACAAACAGACGGACGGACGGAGAACTCATACATCAATCAGACCATCATACCGCACTATAGCCATACAAGGAAATTTACCCAGTCAATCCGTCTAGATGCTGCTTACTCACTCACTCACTCCGGAAGACATTCCACCACCGTCATGCTCTGGCGCTACCGGGCGGGGGATCGCTCCCACCACTATTACCACTAGCAGCACTAGTAGCAGCAGCAATCCCCCTAAGTGTTTCCATCCCCTTTTCTCCAACTCCGGCAATCGGAGTCCCGGGCACAGATTCGACAGCAGCTCCGCCGTTGGCTACCGCATCTCGAAGACTTGCTGCGACCTCCGGGCCCATGATCAGCGAGTTCCGGTGCGAATTGCTCCCGCTGGAACTCCGGCGACTGTTGTGCTCCGTGGTGATTTGGGTTAGCGTTTTCTTCGCGCCGGTGACGCCCTTGCGCGCCCGTAAACTTCCTTTGGCATCTACGTTTGCGGCTGCGACGGTGCTGGAGGAGAGGCCGGGGGTCGTTGGTGCGCCCGGCTTTTCCTCGATAGCGTCGAGGAGGTACCACCTCAGGCCATCGGAGAGCTCGAAGGGATTTTCGTCGTCGAGCGGGGTGGAGAAGGGTTTATCGGCTAGGGAGGAGGGAGAAGAGGCAGAGGAGGAGGGGGGAGGGAGAGCCAGAGCCGCCGTTGAGCGAGAGAGGTCCACCACCCTGTCCTCAATCTTGGAGATGCGAGCGAGTAGGAATTCCCTATTGGCGAGTTTGTGAGAGGGGTCTTCCTTCAGGAAGAAGTGCGGGGCGTTCACGTTGAAGGCTGCCCAGGGACGGGTCGCTGAGTTCCTGGTTGGGAGGAAGAGAGCCAGGTCACCGGATTTAAAAGACTTGTATGCAATCTTCTCGTTCGCTTCGTCGCGAGATCGGTAGTACTTTTCCCGATAGGAGCGGCATTGCTTCATTAGTTGTCTACAGTCCTGCTCCAGCTTTTTAACGCGGTTAGTGACGGTGTCACTGAACGCGTCGAGATCGAAAGCTCCGATTTTCTTAAGGTACTGTGTGTACTTTTCCGTCTCTGTGTCGGAGTCTTCGGTTTCCATCCAGTAGAGGAGATTGATGTCTTCGACCGTGGATGAGTGTGCCAATGATAGTAATGACGACTTTCCTAGAATCGATGCCTCCAAATTATTAGTGCTCCGGGAAAGCACAGTAGATTCGGTATTAGCGCTCTTCGAAACTTTAACGATCTGCATCGAGTCCTCGCCGCGAACAATGCGGTAGCCAAGCGACTCAAGCAATTGGATTGATCGTGCGTTATGTGTGTAGAGCCGCTGAGTGAGATCTTTCGCCTTGATTGTGCGCGAGTCGAATCGAGACTGTAAAAGTGCTTTGCTTGCTTCCACCTCATTCGCCCTAGCTTCTTCTTCCTTCACCTTGGCATTGAGCTCTTTGATGCGTCCTAGTGCCTTGTCAATCATTGCTTGCACGGTACCCTCTGCAGTGTCTGTAATATCCGGAGGCGGGTCAGTGGAAAGTTGACTGTGTACTTGCTTTATCGCAGTTGTAATTGATTCTTGTCCCTGCTGTTGAGCAGTGTACTGACTGTTAAGGGTGTCTAAAGAATCCTTCATTTGCTTGATCTGGGCCTCCAAAGTTCCGATGGTCCCAACCAACTCTTGATTCTCATCTTGCGATTCGCTCAGGGCAGCTTCCGCTTTTCGTGTCTTCTCCCTCTCTGCTTCCGCGAGCCTCTTTTGAGCCTCGAGTTCTCCACGGAGGTCTTCAAGGTCATGATTAGATGCACGACGGGTAAATTCAGCTTCGTCCACCAACTGCTTAACCCTTTTAGCCTCGTCCTCGCTGAGTATCCTTAATCTGTCAACCTCTTCACCCATGATAGCCAACTCCCCTTCGAGCCCTTTCATACGCTCTTCGGCGACGGTCCGCTTGTCTACCTCTTCATTCCTTCCCTCCTCTATCCGGTCCATCTCCTCATAGGCTTCATCGAGCTTCTGTCGCAATTCCTCAATCTCCTTCTCCAGCGCCCTCCTCTCAACAATATGCTGCTGACCCATATCCTCCAAATTTGCGACAAGGTCCCGCTTCGTTTCGTCAGCCAGAGCCATCCGAGTAGTCATAGCCTTCTCCAAATCTACCCGAGAAGAAGCGTCCCTCTGCAGCTGGGCGGTCAATTCCTTCTCTGCAGCAAGCTCAGCCTCCAATGCAGAGATACGTGCTACCATCGGTTTATCAGCATTTTCCGCTGATATCCGCCGAATGGTGGCAGGTGAACCTGGCCGGTCTGATGAAAGTAAAGGTCCAGTTATAGAGGGTGGGAATGAAAGCTGGCCGGGTTGGGGAGTGGAAGGTTGTTGTGGAGTTGATGAGCCAGTGACTTGATACATGTTGCCGCCACTTGTCCGTCCCCTATGCAGTAAATCCTCGAGCTTCCTTATCCTAGACTCGTAGCCTTTTATTCGCTCCGTAAGGTTTTGCTTATCCTCACGAAGTATCTTGACATCCTCTTCCTCACTTCGCCCAAATATTGATGAGACTCCCAAGTTTGCCTCATGGACACTCCCAAACTTGAAACCCTTCAGCCGCTTACTTCGTCGACCAAGGGGTCTGTCAAGATCTTGATATAATTGCCTTACTTCCTTCACGACACCATCCAAGCCCTCAATGTTCTGTACTACCGAGAGGAGGGATTCAACATCCTGCCTTGAAATTCTCGGCAACCCCCCACTAAAGTCTCCGCGGGTGGTGAGTTCTGCACGCATGATTTCTGAAGTATTGTCTTCTAGGTCAAAGGGGAGGTAGGTTCCAGTGTTCCGTTGCCACTTCTTTCGCCTCTTTTCTTCGTCTTCTCTTAATAGTGCAAATTCCTCAGCTACCCTCTTACTATCATTGGCAAACTTCTCCGACCACTCCCTTCGCCGCACACATTCAACGAGCAGAGCTCCATAGATCTTGGGAAACCGAATGACTAGAGAGAGTAATCTAGAGTGCTCGTCTTCTTCTTGATATGCCGAGTCCATCTTTTGGATTTGGGGATTTACGGGAGCGGAGAGTGATTGGACAAAGGCAACCATCTGAAGTTGTCTTATGCTTGTTGCACTGACTTCGTTCTATTACATCCAAACGTTAGATATGTTCCCACGATGACACCCGAATCCTCAATTACCTTCTGTTTAATAGCCATTTGTGATAACCGGCCCATATCGTTAACAATATTAACTAAGCCAGGGAGGTATTCCGTGGTGGATGCGTAAGCTCGCTTTGAGGCTGTAGAAACTGATTTCGGGCCCTGTAAACTCTGAACGTACTCATAATCTATCATTCCGTTAGTCGTGACCAGGGTTTATGCATGGCGTAAGGGCTAATTTGAATGCTAATACAAGGCACACACCTGTTCTAATTTTCTTGACCAAAATGTCAATTTCGCCCAGCAGGGTTTTCATATCCTCAAGAACATTGCGCGGTCTCGATGTCCTACGATAAGGGTTAGCTCACGCAACCAATGCAAGACCAAATCACCAACCTCGCCTTCTGGATATCACTTTTAAGATCCGAGGTCCTAGTGCAAATCTCCTCAATAGTGCCCCCAAGATCAACAACTTCTCTCTCAAATTGCTGCGCCAAACCCCTCGCCGCAACGGCGGCAGTCTGAACTTGCTTGACCTCGAAAAAGTCTACGAGGGTGGAGACCTTCCTCTCCTTGGTGGATCCATCCTGTCCGTACTTCTTGACCTCGTCGTGGACGGGGATACGGACCAAGCGTTTTATGGCCGGTTCCCACTCTTGAAACACCTGATCCTGCTGAACCAGCACACCCTCCGCCCACTCCCGCAAATTTACGAGAGAGTTTTGCAATCCAACCGAGTGGACCTCCAGGTTCGAGAACGCAATCTGGACACTGCGTTGGACGACATTTGTCGATGCATCGGTTTCCGAGATGGTTGCTGCGAGGTTCTGCGCATGCGAGAAGACAGACTCGGACCATGCGAGGCGTTTCTTGAACAATGTCCTCCAAGACGATAGCTCAGTTTCGGATTCTAGGTTCGTTGGGAAGGGTGATGGGGTTTGTAACCTAGGGATAGGTTCGGTCGGGGGTGAGGAGGAGGCGTCGAGGAGCCTGCGATCAAAGAGGTAAAGCTCTTTCTGTAACCCGATAAAGTTAGCGACCCGATGGGATACAATAGATTCTTTGGGGCGGCGGTGGCGGAATAAACCTCATTGGGAAGCGACTGATTCTTCACGTTCGTCCCCCTAGCCGTCATAATGATTTGACAGGCCGGAGCCATAGATATTGTCTCGCCTATCCATTTTCGAAGCTCGTCGACGCTATAAACCACACACACACGGTCAGTTTAGGAGACAAGCTCTGGAGCCACACGGAGCGGAGGGGAGAAGGTACGAGGTGAAGGAATGACGATCGGCTTGTAGGGTTCCTCCAGTATGGGCTGTATAAATGAGCAGCGACATCCAGAACCGACTGAGAGCAGCCTGCGGGGAGGTTCTGCGGAGGAGTCACCTCCTTGGTAGGATGATGGAGATTGCGAAGGGCAGAGATAAGGATTAGATCTTGTTGTAGCGAGTAGAGTGCGGTATCAAAACGGATGGATGGATGAACGCAGAGCCGTGCCCGTGCAGGTAGAGAGGTGGGGAGAGAGGATTTTGTGCGTGTCGGTGGAAAGTCGAGGTGCAAGTTGAAGTGTTTCGGGGGTTTGGATAGGTTGGGTACTGTACAACTTGCTCGGCGGACTGTATGGTTACATAAGACGGGAAAGGGCAGAAAAGGCAAAGAAAGGTTGGGGAAGCTGATCTCAGAGAAAGGTTGACGTTACTCGTACTCGTTCGTACATACAATTCTACCTATAATACCCACGATAATAGGCTACACACACAGCCCTATCATATACAGTATACAGGTGTTCCAATACGGTATATACTCCAGGGATGCCTAGCAAATACGGTACAGTACGATACCGTCGATAAAATATTAAATTTAGCGTGACCATAATTGCATAAATTGACATTCAACACAGAGTATATATCATCACAGACTACAACAATCTGTCATGAGCCCCTGGATCATGTCATTTCCTAGCCAAGACCCTCTCTTTACATCTTTCCAGTATGATACCGTATCCACGCCAAAATCCCCCTTGCCCGAAAAAGAGATCTTGGGTCGGGATCAGGTGGGAGACACAAACCGTCACGCTGTACCAGTACGGTAACTTGACCCAGCGTTCCTGATTCCCAGTACCGGTATTTAACCAGTATGGCATTCTCTCTTGGGGAAGTTCGTTTATTCTTTCCCCAGCTAGGGTGCATACTAATTTATAGGTTTACTATAGAAATGTCACGCATAAAAATCATGCTGGGAGGATGATGATCAAGTTGCCTCCCCCCTCGTGCAGACGCTGGGACCCTTAAATCCTGGACAGAACTTGCCACGCGTCCTATTGTAGTCTTCATCATGACGAAAGGGGAGCTTATCATGCTGGTTATGATACGTACCACATATTCTCAAGCCAACACATATCACTCCATATCACTCGTTTTTTTTCTTCTTTTCCTTCACTCTCTCCACCTACTGCGCATATAGACAAACCCGCGGCGCCCAACTTGAAAGCTAGATGCAACGCCCTGAACGAGGTTACTTGTACCGTGAGCGGTGAATGTTGTACCATGGCACATACTGTTCTGTAACTTTTATTATATTACCGTTACCTTTGCTAATAATGGACGCCTGACTGGAATCCGCAGCCCCACCTAAATCCGCCCTCCTCACAACCCAACCCTGCCTGCCTACCCTACCTTCTCTCATCACTGATGATCCCACATGAAGGGATTATGTCGTGAGGCATTAGCGACTAGCATTTATAACCTTCCCCTAAGAATGCGTGATATTATATATGGTGACCACTAATGTCCGTTAAGATATTATTTAAACACTAGCGAAAACCCAAATCTGCCAGCCAGCAGGGTAAGTATTCGCCCCCATGGTAAATAACATCATGTGAAATGCCAAGCTGGTGCAGCGGGCGAGATGTCAAGAAACAATTAATTCCTGTGAAATTAGCAGGAGCCCAAGAGTTCAACTCACCTCCATAATGGGTTATTGTTGAGTGATCCATCACGTATGATGGGGTATATATGTATATATCATAGGATAAATTCAGAAACCTTATCCTGTAGGAGCCGGGGGACTGAAAACCTTAGGCTTCCTCAATAAAGTTGTAGTGCATATCATACTGGGCCTGCTATCGTATCATACAGGCGGCATAATCCCCGTCTAGACCCTACCCCCATCACGGGGATGAGGCCTGCGATGGGCGGGGTAACAGGGGGAGAGGGGAAAAGAGACAAGAACTGTTAAAAAGAGAAAGGAATCGTCTCTGATCCCCTGAGCCGTAGTGGCAGCTACGATTTTTAAAATGCCATTACAGAGGATCTAATACGAATACGACAGAGCCAGTCTGTGAGGGTGGCTATCCACCATCAAATTGATGGAGTAATCCCAATAGCAGGCTAAGTTATTGGGAGACAAGCACAAGTATCATAGGTAGATGTGCTGAGGCGTAGGCCTTCGTTCGTAGCCGGGTGAGTGTTTCTATCTCTACATTTCAGTAGACAGCCTCTGCCTCTGTAAAGTCCGGTATCGTACTTGTACACACTTGACACCTTCATCTACAACCTCCTCTTCTTCCACAGGTATCATAATTTCGCCATCGCAAACTACCCTTTCACCATCAATAGCCTTGCAAACTAACCTTGCTTTCCCAAAAGGAAAAAAAAAAACCCCCATGCGTGGCTAGATATTATACTATCAGAAAACAGTGACCAATAATCCAAAATCCATTTGCTGAAGATAGATAAATCTCTACTACTACTACTAACACTAGAGAGCTTACGCACTAGGATTAATATAATACCCCCATAGGTATATATTTACCTAACAAAATACCCAGCCGCCCGTATCTCAATGGTACACAAACCCTTGGAATCCCTTACTCACCCATACCTTGATACACATTTTTTTCTCCTTGCTATACTAATTTCTTCTTATCGCCTCAAGCTCTAAAAACTAGAATAGAGTATTAGTACAGACAGATAGCTACTGCTGGTGTGATATATAGTACATCGTTGGCCCCCAGCGAGGCTATCTTCCTTCCTCACGCTCACCGTGATCTCTCAGTCTGCTATACGGCCTTCAGCTCTGCTACTAGTACGCTCGCTGGAGTATAAGCTAATACCCGAACACTGGTAAAGCTTAATCGTATTAATGATGGTAAAGTGACATGGGCTCTCATGCCCATGTATTTTGGCCTGTTCTCCGAAAAAATGTATTAGTGTTATAATAATATTGTGTGTAAATAAACGGACACAAATCCTCCATAGGTGCCAGTAGTAAATCAATAGCTTCTAGGAATATATCCTAGGTTACCATTGGTACAATTGCTGTACCATTTCTCTCTCTCTCCCCCAATATTCTGCCATGGCTGGTGCTGCATGCCTTTTTCTCTACGTTAACAGCGAATATATGAGATTCTACCTCTCAACACGACCTAAGCCCTGTCCAGTGATCAATGATACTCCTTAGGAAACGAGTACCGCATTCTTTATCTTTCTAATAGTATCCCTCAGTCTAGCTGTTTCTTCCCTTGAATTGGGAAGAATGGAAAGACCAGCGCGATAGTCCCGGAGTGCCAGTCCGCTGTGTACGGCTGTGTACGGCTGTGTAGCCACGAGTGATGATATGGGCAATCACTGTAAAAAGCCCCCACCAAGGACTTGCAAAAAGTGAATGGCAGAATAAGAAAACTATTCTAGAGAGCGGGGC
>Ga0307507_10002488_pt1 | contig 38463 bp, 40 predicted proteins | sample 7_EM_MG_FD_207223 | JGI IMG/M metagenome (GOLD analysis project Ga0307507, IMG submission 207223) | Populus trichocarpa ectomycorrhiza microbial communities from riparian zone in the Pacific Northwest, United States - 7_EM | ecosystem: Host-associated > Plants > Roots > Unclassified | place...
CTGAGGACGATCGCCTCCCTCAACACCTTGCTAAGCCTGGTGATATTGCTTATTAAGCCAATATCGCGATATTATCGCGATAATGAATATCTAGAGGCCTTAATGATATGAATATGATAAGTGGTCTAAATATACATTCATTCATTACTGGGAGCCCTGACCTTAACAAAGGTTGCTGACTCGGCGTATACTAAGGTCCATGAACAAGAAATTGCTAGAGCAGCGGGTTCAGTGTTGCTGTAGATTTCGATGCTAAGTCGCGCTTAATACGGCTTTTAGTGAATTTTTGTGGTTAATACGGATAAGTATAATTCGGAGATTACTAGTACTACCGCTGGCCCTAACGGTAATGGTACACGGCTCGCTATACTAATTAACGGGAAATATCCTAGACCTACTGTTATTGCAGGTATTTAAGAACTTATTTAAGATGGAGCTGTGGGGGGTCTATGTTTATCTAGTATAACAGGCTAGGGAGGTACTTTCGCTACTACCGTTAAAAGTTCGCTATAAGACAACGGGATAAGCATCCACTGGCACGGAATTTGACAATTGAACTTATGCTAATATAACGGTATGAACGGGGTCGCCGAATACAAGTAAATCCCTAGCCCATACTATAAGGGTACTGACTAATACCCTTTTCCAGGCCCTATTGCACCGGGTCAGAGCTAGACGTACACCTTTAAATGCACGTAATTTGGAACGACGTAGTATCTCTCATCATAGCGCAATGTGGGGATCGCGTTGCCGGAACGATTGTCATCAACGGACCTGCTACGGCGAATTATGGCTACGACCTTGGTATTTTACCAACAACGGACTAGTACTATGAACCAGCATTCATGCTCAACAAACGTGCCTAGCACTCATTCACGGGGCCACCGACAGCTGATAAGATTCTAGTCAATGGTACCATGAAGAATGCTAATGGCGGAGGTAGCTATTTTAAGATGACTGTTATAAAGGGAAAGAAATATCGTATTCGACTAATCAATACCAGCGCCGACTCGTTCTTGCATGAGTTGTTTAGCTCTTTTGCGTGGAGCCTGGCTAACATGCTGTCAAGGACGGCCACCCATTTAATGTCATCACTTCTGACTTAATCCCAATCGAGCCTTATGTCACTGACCGGATAGCCATCAATATTAATATGCTAGGACTATCACGTATTTATTCTTCTCCAAAAGAATAATAATGGGTGTTTTATATCAGAGCTAACTGTCTACTCGGTAGGCCAGCGTTACGATGTAATTGTCAACGCCAATCAGACAGCCGATAACTATTGGTTCTGTATTGGCGTTGGTATGAATTGTGGTTACAACGCCATCTTGTCCAGCGATATTCAAGTGGGACAATTTTCCACTATGATGGTGCGTTAGATGCAGAGCCGACTACCACTGGAGCGACTCTTAAAACGTCCTACGTTAATGAGACAACCCTAACTCCCTGGTCTCCAACACCATTCCATCGGCCCCTCTCCAGAGCACCCTTAAGGAGATCACTCTTAACTTCAACATTGATTCCTCCCAGAACAACCTCTTCAGATGGCTTATTAACGGCACGGATATGCAAGTTAACTGGGGCAAACCTACACTGCAGTATGCACTGGGTGGCGATGCTGCTTACGCAAATAAGAGTAATATCTTTGAAATGTTAGAAGTGAACGGTGTAAGTTTATCCTTCTCCTCTCCGCTCTGCCTCCATCAGCGCATCATTAATCTCTTTTTAACAGTGGTAATACTAGTGGATTCAAACCACCAGCGTCATCAAGCTTCCCCACTCCATCCACCTGCATGGCCATGACTTTTACATCATCGACAGAGGTGACGACGTCTGGGATGGCACTACCACCGGCCTCAACCCGACACGCTGTGACATCGCTACTCTGCCTGCTGGCGGCTACCTGATCCTCGCATTCCCAGCAGACAACCCGGGCGCTTGGCTCATGCACTGCCATATCGTAAGTTCCTCAGCTGCAAGAAAGTGTATTGAAAAGATGGTAACTGACACCAATTATTTCCATACCTGGCGCGCCTCACAAGGTCTCATCATGGAATTCCTCGAACGCAGGACTAAGATCAAATCCGCGATCGGCAACGTCTCCACCTATAACAACGGCTGCGTGTCTTGGAACTCGTGGTGGAATGGGCCGCATGCTTATGAGTAGACGGATTTCGGGCTTTAGAATGTTTCGTTCTCTCTTCTTAGATTATATTCTAGCTGCGTGAAGGTTTGACGCACGGTTGTGCAATTGGGTAGCATTGATGACGTGATGAGGAGTTCGAGTGTTGGTAATATGTGATCTTGTATAGATTAGAATAATGAGACGCAGCGGAGGAGAGTAAAATAAAGCTAGATTAGAAGTACATAGTATCCAATTCTTCACTTTCGAGCTTGCAAAGACAATGGTCGCGGTAACCGTTGAATTTCAATATGCTGCATAGTCCCTGGTCTGGAAAGGGAATCGGAGGACCCCTCGAGGCCATGTATCAACATATCGCGTTCTTGAGCCTGAAATCGTGTCCGAAATCGTGCATTTCAGAGCACATGACTCATTTTCTAGCATACTGAACTCTAAGTATCCAGCTTAGGTTATTGAGATTTCTCCAGTGGTCTGTACGCAGAACACTGAAAGGTGTGCATAACGATTTCCCGAAGTCCATAAATGTCTGGCGGGAGTAATATATCCTAGGACGCTTCAGTGCTTTAAGAGTGGTGAGTTTTCTACTCGGCTCGGATTCTCCTATCTCGTTAGACGCAGTTCAGCTATACTCCCAAGACAGCGTATCATTGACCCCATAGTTCAGAATCGAGTACGCCTGTCCGTGGAAGCAGCCAACATTCACCGCGAACCACTCTTCTCCCACCACCTCCCTAGCACGCATATACACGTCCTTGACGAAGGTTGGTGGAATGAAACCGTACCATTGCATCCTCACCAGATTGCGCGCAACAGGACCGCTTTCACTCAGCTCAGGCACTTGGTAGCGGCTCAGGTACGGGTCAATGGAGTCGTCTGCACGGATGCGCGGCGAATCTAGGGAGACAAGGCCGAGCCATTCGAGGAAGTCGGCTGCGGCGTCAGCGTCATACATGTCAGACACTGAGGTTATGGTAGGGACGAGGGTGTTCGGGAGATTAGTTCTGGTGGGGCGGATGGATTTAAGCATAGGGCAATGTTTTGCTATAGGAGTTTCTACACCACGTTAGTGTGATTGAGGGAGGGTTGGGCAACATGATTCGTACCGGTCTCGCTGCTGGGAGGTTGAAAGTCGTGGAAGAGCCAGGTGAGGGAATTGTTCAGCACATTCTTACAAGCCCAGACTAGGCGCTCGAAGCCGCGTTTGCCATGAAGCATTGAGGGTAAGCGGAGGTTATACTCTATAGCTAATGAGTTGTTAAGTGAGACCCATTTGCAAGTAGGATTTTGTGAAGCTAACCATATCGTGCTTTTGCGTGTTTCCTGCCTCCATCTGGTATAGGTTTCCCCACAAGTCCACACCGCTCATATGTTGGTCGATCCAGCTCGAGTTTCAGTATGCCTTCCAAGATATTAGCCCTAGATCACCAACGGTAGAATTATCAATGGCGGCGTTGCCACGTACCCTCGTATAATGAAAACACATTATCTACGCCTCGCCGACCCTCTGAAAGCATTAGGATATTTCCTATTATATCCTCAGCCAGATATTTACTGCAATACCTATATCATAACTGCATACCCTTCTTGATATATTCGTTGAAGAAGTCGCCGGCGAGTATCTCCTTAAGGGACATGTAGACTCGAGCATAGTGTACCGTCCCGACATCGCCGTCTAATTGATGCCGAATAAGTTCATAGATTTCACCAGGAAGTATCAGGTCTAGCTGGAGCTCCACATTAGCAATTGTTCCATCCAAACATGCGGATATAAGCTCCTTTACCGTATGCGCAAATGGTTGCGACAGAAAAGTTGAGAAGGGTTTCTTCTTCGTCGGAGGCTGATCATGCTCGGCATAATTGGGCAGTACGCTATGCGTGAAGTAGCACTTCGACGATGGAGTTTCGTGTCTCGAGAATTCGAACATTGCAGAGGTTTGCTGGGATCTTCAGTGCAGCTTGCGGTGGGTTTGATACAAAATCCTCAGCCCTACAAAACTTACAAGCATTTGGGTCTTGGCGGCGCCTGTTGCGGATTACCCGACGTAAGCGGCACAGTTCAGACAACACGTCACATTGAGTGGATTGATTCCCGCCAATTCGGGAGGACCACCCTCTCGTTATTGAGTATGAGGGCGCCATTCGCACCTCCAGCCATCCTAGGCTCTGTCGCAGCCGCTGCATCCTTAGAAGACGGAACCTTCCAGAACGTCAGCTACCTCCCCACCTTCTCAACCCTCCAGACCCCTCCCACCGCTGGGCCATCGACAGGCCAAACGCATGCATCCTAAACAGCCAGCCCACCCACGAATCCGCCTCCCTGCCCTGTCCCTCCAGCCACCCCGCCGACCGACTCTTCATCCCCCCAACCTCATCCCCCAGTGCCCAAGTTGACATCACAGGCACGGCCTTCCACATGCTCGTCGCCAACGTCTCGCACGACATCAAGGCCCTCCGGCGTCCTCGCCCGCCCGGCTTCGCGCTCTCCTACGCGCGCGGCCCCGGCCCGCGCATCCTGCGGCTGGCGCAGGCGTCCAGCGATGACGACGATGACGGCGATGACGTGTTTTTTGCGGAGAGCGTTGCGGCATGATCCCGGGCCGGGACAGCGGTGGAGCAGGGGCGCGCATGCGGCGCTGGAGTACTGCCGGCTGGAGTGTTGGGGGGTGGGCGTGTCGGGTGAATCATGATGCGGATGGTGTATAGGGAGTGTAGGGAGCCGGTTGAAGAGCCGGAGCTCTATTCTGGGGAGGATGGGGGGATGCCGCTGCATTATCGGGTGTATCTGTTGATCCGAGAGTTGTGGTCCATGAGGAGTGGCTTTGTTGCTGGTGGCGGTTGTGGGGGTGAGATATTGTACGAGTAGGTTCGGGAGACGGAGGACGGTTGATGTGGAGGGTGTGCATTGTGGGAGGTATGAGACAAGAGGAAAAGAGAAGGACTGAGAATGGATATTAGGCCTTTCTTTATATGTAGGCATTAGAACTTAGGAGTCGCAAGACTCTGTGCCATACATTATGTAAAAATATGGCAAAAGCTTGTAGATAATAATCACATGCATTTTTCAGATACGTTTAAAGTTCATAACAAAGTCATTGCGCTCTAATATGTACACCAGCCAGAGCAGTGCCGAGTATACTTATTACACCTCTCATGCGCATCACTCGGGGTCGTCTATCCGAACAGAGGGATATCAAGAGACAAGCATCCGTTCCGCCCCAAAAAACGCCAGTGCTGAAGCTGGAGGACAACAGTAAAATGCAAGCCGAGCCACACGCTATTAAGCACCGTGTTGTATCCAGTAAGAAGTATCAGAAGCTAAAATGCTGATGGATGCGCAAAAACTCCCTAGATGCTAAACCAGGACGCCATTGCATGGGACATCTACCCTTTCCGAATTTTGACAGTGAAGGAATGGTCGAGGTCCTCGAAAGGTTTTACGTCAACTTTCTGATCCTCAGGATGCATTTTGTGCTTTAGTTCCCATCTAGCCCGTCGACAGAGTTCCCCAACAACGGCATCGCAATCGCCGAGCAGGTTAATATCGAAGTTGATGTGGTGGATTGGCTAAGAATTCGATTAGATTTAAATCGGGATACTAGAGCTAGTGTTGGTACTTACATCACGAGATATGTAGATCTGAGGCACTTCAGGTGGAATAATCTGCGGGACTTCGGAAACAGGAGCAACTTTCATGCTCGTGCCAATGACGATAACAAGGTCAACCTTGTCCCTATCGTGTGTCCGGAGGCGGTCGAAAAATTCTTGCGGCAGGCCCTCGCCAAAGAACGTAATGTCAGGCTGGAAGAATATAAGCAAGATAAGCTTACGGATAGGAAAATAGGTTCATACCTTCATGACTCCCGGCTGGGGAATGTCATACGCACCATCAGAGTCATCATCGTCATCACTGGCTTGGCGTCGTTTGGACTTCGAGGTGCCATTGGAGCTTCGTTTGCGCTTCATGCCCGGCCTGGGGACCTGGAGTTCCTGCACGCATTGCTTACATTCTGCAATCTTCTGCGCTCTTATCTCTTCAAAAATTTCCTCACCGGGAATTTTGAAACCACACTTTCGACACGTTGCAGTTGCCCATGAGCCGTGGCACTGGATAAGTTTCTGCTTTGAGATGCCAGCGTGGCTTTCCACATTATCAATGTTTTGCGTGTAGTTAGTCAGAAGCTTGCTCTTTTCTTGAAGTAAGCGGATGAACTCATGAGTTGGAGTCCATTTTTCTAAGTCTGGAAGTATATCGCCAGCAAGCGCGTAGAAAGTACTGTAGGATCTTTAGCCAATGGCGCCCGGTTTGTTATAGTTAAGTTACTTACGTTGGATCTTCGTCGAAGTTGTGAATGTCGAATACCTGCTCTGGTTCTGAGAAGCCCATCTCCTGAAGTTTTGAGTAGAAACCGGTGTTTTTTGAACGGAAATCAGGGATTCCAAGGCTTGTAGAAATCTAGTATCCTCAATCAGCATCCGAGTAATGATACGAACTTGCAACTCTGTGGAAATTGAATTGTAGGGTTCAGACATGCCGCCTGCGGGCAGCAATGTGCAAGACACCCAATGTAAACTCCACTCACCCCTGCACCAGTTATGACCATTATATTCTTCCGCTCCCGCAATAACCGCGCGGCATCGTCGATGTCCTTGTATTGTTTTAGGCGTCGCCTCTTATTCAGTTCCCTGCTGATTGCGTGTCCCAACAGCTGGTAGTAGCCCGAATCTGGTCGTCCCTCCAAAAAATTGGGTAGGCGGACGCCGAATGCTGTACATAATTTCCGCGCAGTGACTTTGCCCGTAGTAATATTTTCGAATACAAATCGCCCGGCGCCAACTTCATGAAGGCGTTGTCGGTATGCGCGGGCTTCTTCAGCGGAACAACTATCTACTCCTAATAGAGGTTAACCGCTGCAAGGATCGAGGAAGCGCATAAAATATACCACCAGCGTATTCATATGCTTCCTCCTCGTCGAGTATGTCTTCGTACATTGAGGCAGAGTCCCAGTTATCCTCGGGCTCCTCGTCTACTTTCTGAGGCGCCAACACGGTCCTCTGCTTCCTCGTATTTGCGGTTTGCTGGACTGGCTCGGCGGTCAGATCGATGATTGGAGGAGCGGCTTTCTCTTGCACCAAAACTGGTGAAGAGAAACTGGTGGTGGTCATATTCTCCGTACTAATTCAGCTATACGACATGTGTCAAAGATTTGGTGAAGAAGTTGTCCAGGATTAGGATGGTTGTGACCAGACGATTCAGACCGGTTCAGGATCCTTACCTTATCTGTAGTCATGTAGTACCGGTTAGGTATAGCGTGTAGTTTATTTCCAACAGAGCAGGATAGCAATCTTTTGTCGGTCCCAACTAAACGGGCCACCTATAGTACAAGTACTCTCTCCCGTGAAACCAAATTAAAATCGCTGCCTGCAAGAATTCACAACGTATTATCTCGTTCTCCCCTATCCCATTTAACGAAAGCCCCCTATCCCTGACGCTTCCGAAGCTGATGGCGCACTCGATGGCGACACTAGTGGTATTGCAGGGTGGCGAGGTTCCCTGCGCGTGATGATGTTAAAATTAACTTATTTTGCGCCTAAAAATTATTCATCCTATATATTGTCTCTGCTACTTCGCATCGTTTCGGGCTCGACTCTGAGTCATTTTGTGCTTTCTGTAAGCGCATTACACACCACAAAGAGTTTTCCCTAACCTAACGGGGAAACCGTTAGGCACTGTCATTAGAGAGAAGAAGGAAAAAAAAGGTGAGATTATGTGCGGGAGAAATCGTTTCAGCTCACGGGATTCCCGTTTTAAATTTTCCTACGCGAGACCAAACCTGCAAGTATTCCTTTTTAGCCCCGGCTCCTATTCGCTGCTTCAGTGAATTTAGCGTAATCTTATGTGTCGGGCTGGCTCCAGAGAGGAGAATGCGAGAGGCAATTTGTCCAAGTCATTGCCATGCAAGCCAGGACTTTCGATAGCCGCCTAAAATCTTCAGAAGATCGCTCAGCGGACCTGGCGGATAGCCTGGAATGGTGAACACAAGTATTGCAAAGTACGTCGCATTAAATCTTAGCTTATTGGGGTAAAGGCTCCTTTTAGCCGCTTTATGACCTACTACAGTAAACGCAGATTAGATTACCGCAGGATTATGAGTAATTCGGGAATACTCCATCCTCTCAGAGTAAGCTAATCTTGGGCCAATCGGGCCTCTCCCACAAATTTCTTCTGTTTTCAGACTCCAGATCATGTTTATCCAATATTTAGAAGAAACAGTTATGCAGGAGCGATAACACTATCGGGGAGAAATTGTGAATTTTTCCGACGCGTTAGCTCTCTGGGTTGCAGAAACTTCGTGGTCTGTGCGCCTTTTAGTGTTGATTAGTTAGTAATTAGTGGCGTCTACTACCACGATTTAGGTAAAGCTGCTCTAGATGGAATTTGACGTCGCACAATGGGCGAGCGATCCGGGCGATCCGAGTGATCACCTCTGCCACCACCTCTATCACGACTTTGGTATATGGTGTAGTAACGGGTCCTACCCACCCCGACCCTCAATCGACGTTTTCTACGCCTCCGCCGACCCACGTTAGGTCTTATCTAGGTGATATTAAGAAGCCGCGCCTTATGGCATAGAGAATCTGCGTCGTCTACCTCGTGCCTCTCTATATATCAGTATGCTGAGTGCGGACGCCGCTTGAAAAACAAGATTATCGCGATCGCGAAAGTTAAAATTATGACATCATAGAGGGCACGCAGTTGCGATAGCAGCGATCGGGGTGGGTGGAGTCGCCATATCAAGAAGTCGTCAATCAGGCGCGTATGCAGGAGCTCCAGGTTAATCTGATTTCTGAATCAGGAACTTAGAGCTCCTTTTCAACCTGACGCCAAGAACTTCATTTCAACTACTGTATATGGTTTAGCTTGCAAATTTTACGCGGTTGCCGATCTGAAGGAGCTTCAGATCAGAAAGTAGCTTGCAAAGCCGGTGTCACCTTTTGCACACTCTTCATTGTTTTCATCGCTTGTCGGACATGGGATCCCCGGCTGACGTCCAACCAATCAGGGCTAGAAATGTGCAGGGGCTGCAAGAAATGGTATTGCAGGCTGCTTGGAGAAAATTTCTAGAATTCTCGGCAAATCCGGCTGCAATCATTACTAGGAATTAAGTGGGCGGAGCAGTGGTGGAATGTTCCAGAACCATGAGGACCATTTTGAGCACCTGATAGTGCTTTAAACTCCAAATTTGATCTGAGTAGTTTGAAAGAGCTTATTAGAGTATCAACCTCGACACATACCTATCATGTTACAAAATATTCTTCCTTGATCGGTACAGCTATTATGAATTATCCTTAGCCAAGGCGTATCTCACGCCTCTCAATTCCAGCCAAACTGACACTTGTGTAATCTGAGCTGAACAGAGTTTGGGACTTCCCGAACTGGAACCGAATGATGCCAACGCGTTCAAAAGTGGCTTTCTCTTTCTCTTCAAGAACCAGAGTGTCAAATCCGTTCTCTAATGGCCAGACACGGGACCTGCCATCTTTAAGAATTGGAGTATGCATCATGAAAGTGCAAATGAACTTATACTCCCTTCCAACCTGACGATCGTTCATAGGCAGCCACGTATGGCCTTTTCCGGCGCCGAGCTCGTCCAAACACGAAGTTAATTTATTATCCACGAAGCCATTGGTAGGCTTACTCGTCCAAGTTACGGAAATATCGAACGTCCATCCGGAAAGATGCAGATGAGTAGGCCAAGGGAGCGACTTGGTAGCCTCCACGACAACATCGAAAGAATTCGAAACAAGGAACTTTATGATATCCCCATTCGGCTCTCGTTGCTCAACGAAAACATCCACCATCGGAATAGGTGTGATATTGTATGGACTACGTACGTATCCTCGCTTCTGGTTGGTCATGTGTATCCCAGTGCCATAAGGGGACCAGTGAGGGTAACGCGCGGTTTCATCGTCGGAGCTTCTCCATCCAACCCAGGACCAGCTTGGGCAGCTTTGCCGTCTCCTCATGCCTGTATCGCTGTCCCAAAGTAAAGCATGAATAATGCTAGCACTTGCCATATTTGTCGGATCACGTACCCATTTTTGTGGGCCATAGGCCATCGGTGGGAGAATCGGTAAGCCATGCAGGTGATATATGCTGCTCTCGAATTCACTGATTATTCCTAGAAAGGCCCGAAGAGCATCGTCCTCGAATGATAGATGGCGCTTCCTATATTCTTGAATCCGATTGAATATCTCGCAAGGCCATTTCCTAGCACCCCGAGTGGGAAATGCCTTCGAAAGATTGATGTTCTCAGGAAACCGTGTTGAGCTTAATATGTGCAAGTCGGCCAGAGGAACTGCAAATGCTTCGAAACAGTGCATATTGGCACACTGGAAATAGATCTGCTGGTCCGTGAAAACCAATCGACGTCGGGAAAGTAAACCTTCCTGGTACGTCCACCCACGTGTGTTCCATTTAGAGGAGTTAATCTCTTTCTTTGCATCTGGGATAGATAATAGAAGCGTTTCTCCGACTTTGAAACTGTCTTGAGGAATCCTTGGTCGGCTAACACCAGGTAGCCCATAAGCAGGGCACTCTCCAGAAACTGCAATAATCGTTAGAGCCGAGTTCTTGTAGATTTGACCCATATCTCTTATGAGCCCATCCTTCTCCGGTGCATGAGTTTGACGGATGCAATATCGATCAACCCAGAGGTATTTGTAATGAAGTCGCAATGTTACTAGTATAGCATCTTCAATTGTATCAGGGGCTCTGAGCGGCAATCGATCGCAGTTTCGTTGATAGTCGTCTTGGTTGTTGCCCCACAAGTAACTGAGCGTCACATATGGTGTCGAAGAACTTGGTAAAGGAAGTATTTCTCGCGTATGACAGTTGATAACTCGAAGATTGGCTATATTAGGCCCCGTGTAGCCGTTGCAAGGCGTTTTGTGATGAGTACCGCAGAAGTCGAGCCATTCAACAGGTAGCTCCCAAGGTAGGTATTCTGATATTTCTTGAACGGAGAGTTGTTGGGGGCCGGTTTGCGGAATTCCAAAAAAATTCAAATTGTCGTAATTATGGCGAAGTGTATTTACACCTATGGACAGGAGCATACAGTCGTTGACTTGCACTGATTTCGGGATCGTGAAAAGTGATTTTGCAGAAACGGCTACCAGGTGCAGGGATTCTACTTGGTACTTCGGAGGTTGCATACGACGCAGAAAACCGCAGAGACTACATTTCGACTCGGAAAGAATGTGTCTCAGTCTGCAAACTCGACGAGGAAGATCGGATTCAGCAGTTTTTATGATCGAAGCGAAATCGATTTTTTTGCAAGAAGCGCAGAGATAATCCGTTTGATCCCCTTCTTCATTCAAGGGTCCTTGAGACAGACCGGCCACATCCAGACGAGAAGTTTTCGATTTTCTGTTACCTTGGGAGCCATGGGAATTGACTTTTCGTTTCATCTTTCAACGATTAAGCTGGTGTTTGCCGGGCCGGGCTCTTCAGGTATGGATGCTCGACTGAAGGAGAAAGGCGTCTCTAGAAAAAGAATGTCCATATCTTCATGATCATGTTGAAAAAAAGTTGAACAAACAGCTCGTGGCAAGCAGGCAAAGAAGCATGGCTGTGTACAGTGGGCGCAAGTGCACCGCCTCGTTATTCGCATGCCTGCTCAAATACTTTGGAGAGAAATTAGCTGCAAAATATCTGCGCCTTGCAAGCTATGATTGGATGGCCCCTTGTCTGACAGGCAATGAAAACAACTGAGTGCGCAAAGGTAATACCGGTTTTGCAAGCTACTATACAACGATCGCATCATCCAGATCGGCTATATTCTGGAGCCTCAGATTGATTCTGAAGTTGCAACCGAACAGCTCCTTAATTCTGTTTTAATTCTTTTCTATCTTCTGAATTATAGCGCCTATCTTCAATCGGCCCGTTTAATCGCCACTTATCTAAAGCCATGTCAGACTCTAAATGCCAAGAGTAATCAACAATTCCAATTTTTGGCGTCCCTTATGCTTTACAATACCTCACCGGGGATACCCAGTATCCCCCAAAAGATCCAGTAACCCCCAATCGAATATATAGCCCCTACTTTACCCATCAAATTAGCATACAATCTAACACCCCAACTATACTCTTGACATTCGCCCTACGTCAGGACCTCGATCCGGTCCCAAAGACGGACGGCAGCACCAAGCCCTCCCGCCATCGCAAGGGCCAGTAATCCAAGAAGCCCCAAAAACGATGATCCTCTCTTCCCGCTATCCGTCAGCGCACCCCGCACCAACCCATTAAACCCCGCCCCCCTCCCCAAAGCCCCAAACCCACAGCCTAAAAAAGGCCCCAGACGCACACCGTCCTACCCAGGCAACTCATGCAGCTCCGAACCCCCCGACACCGGCCTCGCCGACGCCGTCCTCGCCGGCACTGTCCTCGCATCCTCACCTAGCGGCGGCGGCGGCGGCAACGACGACGACTTGATCTTGTTCGCCGGCAGCTCCACGACATTCGCCGCAGTCGGCAGCTCGGCACCGCTGGGCGCCGGCTCGTCCGCGGCCCGCGACGACGACGCCGAGGCGTTCAGCTCGTCGCTCGGGTCCAGCACCTTCGCACCCGCGCCGAAGTCGACGTCGCGCCTGCTGCCTCTGCGCACGCCGAGGAGGTAGGCGCCCGCGACGGCGGCGACGGCGATCACGGCGACGGGGACGCCGACGCCGATGCCGACTTTGGCGCCGATGGAGAGGCCTGCCGGGGGGGTTGGTTCGCCGGCTGGGCCGGGGGCCGGGGTGCTGGTGGTTTGGAGGGTCGTTGCGGTGGGGACTCTGGTTTGAGGGTTAGTTAGGCTGACGGGTTGCGTGCTGCTGGGCGGCGGGCTTTGACGTACTCTGTTGTGGGCTCGGGGTTTGAGCGCGTGGTGTCGGGGGTGCTGGTTGCGGTTGCGGGAACGAGGTAGGTTTGGATGTCCTTTGGCAGCGCGGTGAACCAGGCGGGGGTCTTGCCATTCGCGAAGTCGGACTGGATGATGGAGGAGACGGCGGGGGCATTGGTTTGAGCGAGGTTGAGGAGGGAGGACGGGAGAGCTGTGAGGAGGACCGAGTAGACGGATGCGCTGGCAAGGAGTCAGTTATATTGACGTCTCTCTGGAGAGCAATTAGGCTCCGCAGTGAACAATGCTGGAGAAGGCAAGAGAGAAGGAACATGACCGTACGAATTAAGTGTACTCGAGGTTGTCGTCGTGGCCTTGCCCTGCCTGACCACAACTGCAGGATTGATAGCCCAGATCATCCACGGGCACGCCAGCGGCGCCAGAAACAGCGAATATAGAAACATTCTTGCTTGATTCTGTGAATTCACCTCAACCCCATAAAATACACAGCAACATTGCGCCCTTCTCTCTCAGCAACTTGGATGAAACAAAAGGCGAGGTGTGACGCAAGCACGCCGATCAGGTGCGTTGATGCTGAAGCTCTCCGTGTACCGGAAGAGCGTGCGGTACGATTGGTTCATCTCCGCATGTCGAAGGGTTTGAGGGGAACCGGACCAGCCCGCTAATGCGGTGCGAGATCCTGGGATCTGGGAATCTCGCAACGCTGCGAATTGATGAGGCGGTTACGTGTCGTGGGTTCATGGATGCGGCTTGGTGGGTGTGGACGGGTATGAACAGGTGTGAACAGGTGTTGGGGTGGGACTGACATCAAAGGTTCTGACGGGGAATGGCCAGGATGGAAGGCCCGGTGGATTTGCTGTACATAGCGATGCAGGTACTTTGGCGCCTGATAACCCTCAATTATTTGTACTTGCGTATTTCTAGATGTCTCCTGAGCGAATAAGTCTCTCAATTCCGGGGATGAGACCACTTCACCCCTGTCACAGCGCTACTTCTGCAGAGTCCAGAACCATACTACGAGCAAGGACACCATCTCTCCCCAGACTTCACGTCAATTATCAAGAGTTTCCCCACCTAACATTTCAGAAGCTATAGGATCATTCAATCAAGCGTCGAATTAATTACGGATTAAGCACAGAAATAAATATCGGAAGCGACTTTTAAAGCGTGCGCCTTGAAATCACAGGTATAAAGGTCATCCCACTCAAAAATTGTCTAAACGACCCCAATCCAACCCCCCATAACCCTCGTGAAAACTATTTAAATCCCCCGAAAATTGCGCCGCGCTCCTCCTTCCCCCTTCCAAGAGAGCATTAATTTTAAGTTCCTTAACATACAACCGCTTGTATCTACAGAGCGAGCATGCCGAGCAGGCCAAGAGCGCCAGCAACACCTGCGCCAACCACCGCGGAGGGATACGAGGCTCCACCAGTGGAGGTGGGTGAGGCGCCGGCGCTGGATGCGCTGCCAGCCACGCTGCCAGCTGCAGTGGTAGTGGCCTTGAGGGAAGCGGAGTGCACGGAGGAAATGGTGGTGGTGTTGAGAGAGGATGAAATGATGGCGCTAATGGAGGCCTGGACGCTGGGGACGGATACAGGGGTGGTTGTGGCGGCCTCCTCAGAGAGGAGGATGGGCAGGTAGCTCTTCACGTCTGATGGGAGCGCGGAGTACCATGCTGGGGTCTCGCCGGCAGAAAATTCCGACGCGATGATGGAGCCAAGCTCAGGAGCGTTGGTGGCGCCAATGGCGAGCAGAGAGGGAGGTAGAGCAGTCACAAGGACGCTAAGGACAGAAGACTCAGTCCTGAGCATAACAATTAGCTTTTGCAGGTGGTCTCTTGCGTGACTGTGGGTTTACGAACGGGTTCCCGGTGGTGCTGGCGTTCTGTCTCTTCTTGAGCTCAGGAGAAGCAATGGCCAGAGCGGACAAGGCCAAAACGGTAAGAGCCTTGAACTGCATGTTGGCAAGCACAAACAAACGCGTTTGAATTGCTGAACGAGTGTGGGGAAGACGGGCTAAACGTTGCTTTATGGATAGAAATATGAAGCGGTTGTGCTGAAGCTGGAAAGCATGAGGTGATGAACTCCTCCTGAGACAAGGGCGCTCGCGGTATATATGGTCGGGGCCGTGAAACCCAGACGAGCTGGGGGGTGCTGCTGGTGGCGTCTAATACAAGATTTGATTCGGCGTCCGCCCAATAATGGCATCCCTGGAGGACTGGAACTCCGGTCGACTCACAAGGTGTGCAGAACCGCCTACGCGTCCTGGAGCGGCTGAGTCTCTGCATGAACGGGGACAACGCTGAGGGGAGGGCTGCGGTGTCTGCAAGCGGACGAGCTGCAAAGCTGTCAACGCGGACAGCTGCCTTCAATGCCTGATGTGATGCTCTTGCTTTCCGTTCCTCAACCCATATTGTTCTCACCAGTAATCTGTGGAGGAGGGTTTCTCGGGGCCAATGGCATCCTTGTCCTCCCGCAACTCCCTGAGAATCTTAATTTCCACATGTCGCTCCATGCCAAGAGAACTGGCTCGCCCGTACAAGGGAAGCCTACCTTGTCAGCCCACCAACAAGAAGCCAATAGCGCTTCGAACCCGGGAACTTCCATACATTATTCTTACACAGAGGCATATTTGATCCGAATAAGCATTTTTTCATTCGCGAATCTATTCGGTACGTCACTGCAGGTCCTTCGTTAATCACTGCGTTTTATATTAGCCGCTAGTAAGTAGACCAAGTCTTCTAGCAGAACACCTGCCCGAATCAGTATGGCTTGCACAACTCTTGCCAAGGAGGTGGATGGAGGATTAGTTGTAACACCTGGTGGATATATACTAGGATAACACCACAACATTTGCCGTATGAGGAGTAGTTGATTTCGTAGTGTCCGCAGCGATGAGGCTATGCGAACCTTACGGGCCAGGGAGGGGGACACGAGAGAGTCGCGACAATGCGATCGCGAGAGAGCTCGCCTACCCTTTCTCTCACCACCTTACAATTTGATGACTTTGTGTCGACCGGAATTTGAGACTATAAGTTATATTGTCCTAATTAGCGCTGGCAATAGGACCGGTCTTTTTGGCGCCAATTAGCGATCAACACTTTGTATCACACTTCCAGATCGTCCGTTACTACTCGCGATGTCGAATTTGAGCCGGCAGGAGGCTCGAGGCTACGTAGGGGGGGAGGAAGTCGTCGTCCTCATCGTTGTAGAGGCGGCTCATTGATTTAGTTGTTTTACACGACTCTGGTCACAGTATACAAGTCAAATTCAAGCGACGCGGCGAGATCGCGATGAGAGACTTGATATTAATTAATCGGGTATATTGGTAAGGGACCCCAGTAGAACTTCAATCGGCGGTGTCTGTGACTAATTTATATACTAACTCTACGCGGCAGATGTTTCGCGGATCCTCATTTGGCCAGAAAAACTGGTCTATTGCTTCTATGAAGAGTGAAATATTGCGGTGTGGAAAGCCCTATAAAAACATGCGCTAACCCATCTTAGAAGTCCTTCAACTACGTGCAGTACTCTCAAATCCCACATTTTATAATTCTCGGAACCAGATGACGGACACGAAGGTGCTTCAAGATTCTATCGTGACCTTTAAGCCCAGATGCCATGAGTTAATGGGGGACGAACGGAGCAGTTCTAGCCCCTAAACAATTCGACAGTGTGATATATTTCGCGGATTTATATGGCCGCATCTGGAACAAGGGCGTATATTCAGAGGGTGTAGAGATAGAATAAGAGTTATGTAAAACAACCATATAGCCCAAAACAAAGGAAATTTTCTAGGTCAGACTCTGTCACTCCACACCAAAGGTCTCACCCACAACAGCAAACAAATTCAAACCCCGCCATCTACATCTCCGTTCTGGCTCCCGATTCCAACATCCGCCCCAGCACACCTCTCGCGCCCTCACTCCACGCCCTAACCCTCCCAGACCTCTGATCCGCCCACTGCACCCTCCGATCCCAGACCTCAGGATTCACGCACGTGGTCCCCTCCACCACATCCCTGGCCTCCCTCCTGCCCTTCGCAAACGCATACTCAGAGCGCCTCGTAGCCTCGGCGACGCGCCGCGTGATCAGCTTCGCGGTATCGCGCTTCTTGGCGTCGGTGAGCGAGTGCAGCGCGCGCGCCTCGGCGAAGAAGTCGGCGAGCTCGTCCGCCGCGTAGCCCTTGCCGGCCAGCAGCGCGGACACGGCGGCCGTCAGCAGCGCCTGCGTGTTTGCGCGCCGGTCCGAGGGCGCGAGCGCTGAGTGCACGGCTTGTCGCTTCTTCTGCGGCCGCGTCGACGCCAGCGCGTACCGGAGTAGCGTGAGGATCGCACTCGTCACCGGCACGGCGGCGTCGGAGGCCAGCGGGTGGTAGAGCAGCGTGTGCAGCGCGGGGAAGTGGGTTGCGAGAAGGCCTTTGACGACGTCCGGTTGGGGGTTTGAGGGAATGAGGGAGTCGGTCCAGGATGCGTGGCGGAGGACGGTGGTGATTTCGGTGTTGATTGTGCTGATAAGGGATAAAGTGGTTTCTTCGAGGGCAGCGCTGGAGCAGACATTTGCAGGGGAGGTCGGAAGGTCGGCAGGGGAGCGGGCGCTGAACCATAGAAGGTCAACGCGGCGCGATATGGGGAGGCTTGCGACGATCATGTACCGTTCGAAGGCATCCAGCTGATGGTTTACAGTTCCTTCCTGAGAAGCTTCATTGTATAGAGATTGCTGAGCATGGGTGAACGTACTGTTCGCTGGCTCGATAGCAGCAAGAGATATATGAGGCGCTGCCCCAATTGAAATGACAATACTACCACAATCCGATTCGAAACTTCTCCTTTCACTGATTCCCAGTTCAGGTAGTCCCTCCATGGTCATGTCAATCTGAGCCATTGATGACTCCCTTTCTGCAGCTTTAAAGCTGACCAAGCAACGCTCTTGCGGTAGTTGCTTCTGTAGAAGTTTGGATATCCTCTTAGCTTCAGACTCGGGGTTAGCCTTACCGAAATGATGCCATCTTTTCTTGACTGGGATGGTAAAGTGAGTGTAGCCAAGGTGACCAAACTGCTTCTGCTGCGCAATCGACCTAACCAATTCGTCGACATCAGAAAATTTCTGTGATTCAGGAACGGTTTCGTCAAGCGTCGACATCCGGTGGTGATTAGCAAATGCGACAGCCGTGAGTAGCTCTTCGTATGATTTAAAGTCGGAGGACTCCAAGAAGAGGCAGTTAGTCCCATTCGAGATTGCTTCAGCTAGCCAGTGTGGGTCGCAAAGTTCTGCAACGTTATGGCTACCATGCGTGAAGAAATCGAATTTATTGCCGAGGAAGAGGACTGTTTTGCCATGATAGGATTCTAACACAGTTTCGCTAACTAGCTGTCCTTCTCCAGGACGTGGCTGGAGTCCGCCATACAAGCCAACATTCCAGGTGTCCAATTCCATTTTCAAGTCTTCTCTAATGAACTTCTCGATGAGGCGGGAGCGCTGTCTTGAAGTAACCGAATTTGTTACCAACAGGAAGTCCGACTTAGGATTATAATTGTACTCATTTGAGATTTGAGTGGCGATCTCAACGCGGTGTATGAGAGTCAGAATTTCTCCAGCTCCTTCGTCGTCGTCTTCGGGAAATGTTTGTATTGGGTTGGCAATGTAAAGATCAAGCTGGATAATCACGTGCTGATAAGTTTGGGCATCGTCGTTTATCCGCAAGGTTTGCTGGACACCACAAGGGCTAGTAGCAGGCACTGCAGCTATGTCCTGAGCCACCCTATCCAACCACTCATCTTTTGATGTACGTAAAGCCCCGTAGTCTGCTGGTATCAAGATTTCCACTTCTACCGTTCGAGGAATGCGTGCTGCGGAACCGATTGGGATGTGTCCTTTGTTATACACCTAGAAATTGTTAACTTAACATCGGGTAAAGCAAGATTAGCCCAGTATTACTCAAAAAAAAAAATTAAAAGAGAAAGATTACTGAAAGTACCAGCCATTGCTAGAGTATCTTTGTCATAAAGAGAACCGTTTTAAGCTTCGAAAAGCTCCAAATCACCCGAAATACTTCTCTGAATGCTTTTGTGCACTGTTCTGATAAATGCGCAGAAATTTCTCTCACCTCACAAGTGATTTTCCCTGTAGCCCCCTGGGCAAGAGTGGCAAGATTGCTGAAGTTTCGGAGCTCACATGGATATTGCAGGTCCACGGTCTTCGTGTACTCGAAATGCGGTAATGGACGCTTTAGCCAGGGCATCTCCGCGTTGATGACTATATCTTCCTGGCGAAAGAATTGTACGCCAGGCAGCGGGTTGGCCTCGTTAGGCCGTATTAATACCTTAATAGAACCTTCGACTGTCATGGAGTGCCCAGCAGGAATTGATACTGGAAGGGAAGTTGTTCCTTCATGTCCTAGAACCGGCTTGAACCAATCTGACTCAACTACTGTGACCGGAATTGGGCGCGTTGGAGATGGCATGCCACCTGCAATGACATTAGTAGTGCGGAATGCATGATGTGCATAGTTTCGGATTGGTGACCAACCAGTATTTCTCACTTTAATCCTTTTGATGAATAGGTGTTCTCCGGGTTCAAAGATTCCGTCTCCGTTCTCATCCTCGATATCGAAATCAACAAGTTCCAAGTTATAAACCGATCGATATAGGTTCTCCTCGCCATTGTCATTACGAACTACAATAGTGACAGAGCCGCTGTGACCATCGGCTCCCTTTCGTAAAGTAGTCACGACAGGAGTCCCATCTAAACCGGCTTCCCCGTCTGGGGCTGCGACTCTCTGGAAGTCTTTGTATACGGGTTTTGGGTCACATCCAATGCAATTACCCTCCCCACCGTGGCATTTACATGCCCCTGGATCGACTTTTTGATGTCTAATAGCGCCATATCGGGCGGCGACCTCTGCAATTAACCCTGGGAGATTTCCGCCTGCCACGGCTTGTGCCCGAATACCTGTCATTACGTTTGTTCTTTTCAATACCTAGATTAGTAGTTGCCAAGGTTGTGCTAGTCAATATAGAAAACTCACGTGCCTGAAATCATCGTGGATTTAACTCTGACTAGTTGGTTCGACCCTGAAACTCCATTTCTACCAATGCATGCTAAACTCGTCAGCCTATAATATCACCGAGGTAAGCAGCAGTATTAAACTCAGTGTGGTTTACCGGGAGTACAGTAGTACTTATAACCGATCATTTCATTCCTTAATGACCATTAGATGCGGCTCTGCCGAAATTGCTTCCAGAACTCACCATCTATGACCAGGACCCCCCTTCCCCCCTTTACCACCCTTTCCGGGTGAGCCATGTCGACCTGGGGGACCACCTTTTCCGCCTTTCACGTTGCAAGACGTGGCAAGGAGAAGATGGGTGTTATCTTCATGCAGTTGTATCTCAATATCACCACCGTCACCACCACCCGCTCCGTCAGTACCTCTGCCGGCGCTGTGATACTTGGTTAGTTACCCTTTACAAGACCGCCCCATAGCATGAGGCCTCAAACTAGGCCATATAATAGAGATACAGTGATACTCACTTCCCCCCGTTGCCCCCATTTGCTCCAGGCTAAAAGGTGTTATTAGTGGATGAGGTCTGTATCAGAAAAATGGCAAGAATAATGAGCGGTATACTCACTGTTGCATCAGTAGTTCGTGTCGCGGCAGTACCATGCTCTCCATCAGATCCATTTCCCCCATTGCCACCAAAATCTCCTGCTTCACCGTCACCTCCGGTCGCTGTCAGTAGGACATCTCTTCCAACTGGTACTTCAACTGCTGATGGTGGCTGCTGCAGTGACTGGGACTGAAGCACGTTCACACGAATTCCACCTTGGACTACCGTGGATTCAAGAAGCTCCACGGCAAATGAACCTGCTCGGGAGCCTTCGCCTGCTGTGCGAGCATGCTTCCCGCTTTTCCCGTCTAAGATTTCAGGCTACAGTGGGATAGAAAAAAGTATTGTTAATGAATGATACTATGATCTTTATCAACTTGACAGGCGGAACGGTATGAAATATTAGAGTGCTGAGATGATAGGTCTTTCAATCCCACTAGGAATTTATGAGACGGTACTATCGTAATAAAATAAAATAATAATAACTTACAAGGATATCATCTTCAAAAAATTCTTCGTCATGAAGCTCTTCAGCCTCGCGGCGACCAGCAGCCTGTGCTGCTATGGATCCGTGTTGTCCATCTACCGAGAGCGTGATAGGCGGGGATGTAGTCATAGCTCGGCAGGTCCTTAAAATAACTTGATTTCTTTGCCCTTCTCATACAACACGCGCAGATGAAGGTGGTGAATTCGATGGAGCCAATTCACCGTGAAGGTTATGTTCCCAAGGCTAGCCTTGGCATTTGGTGCCTCAGTCTTTGTTAATACAATAAAACACCCATTATTGCCAATCGCACCACGTCAGCTGCCGTACGATAACGTGCCACTTGATTAACTTCCATTCGCCCAAAAGGTGCATGTATGTAGGAGCCAAAGAACGCCATCTGCAGCCTGGTTGGACGAATTGGACCTAGCGTGGAAATGCGTCAGAAATGTCCCCCACCTGCGATAGCTCTACCTCTACCTAGCTCTCATCTTTTAAACTGGTTCTTAGTATTTGTTGTCATTTTAGAAGTCCAGTAATATGATGCAACGACAGCCCTGGGACATACTTGGACATTAATAGAGGAAACATCGATGTCCGGAAATCCAGCCTTGTCGCGTTCAAAAATCCCAGTCTTACCCATCCGACCGAGTAATGCTCGAGGAACTCATAAAGTTAGCATCAAGCCACGGAAGGTACGCACGCCCAGTGTCCAGGTCACCCAGGCGCCAGAAAATCATGGATGCAACCTTACCAGAACAACCCCCCAGTCAATTCGCTCGGGTACCTTTCAAGATCGGCTTCTTGCTGCTCAACAGGCTCAAGAAGCATGGTTGAATAGTGCCACACAGGAAGTAACCACATTAAGGCTCCAACATGAGGAAGTACGAAGGATTTCGCGGCAAGCTCGACAGCAGGTCGAGGATCAGCAACATCAAGAACGTCAAAGACTTCAAGAGCTGCAACAAGCAGCCCATCAAGCACAACTTGTGGAGTCTACAGAGAGAAAGAGGTTAGAGCTGTTGCGCGAAGAAACCGAGCGAGTAAGGCTCGCGCAAGAAAGACAAAAGCGAAGAGACGAGGCTGATAGATTGCGGAGAGAGGCCTATGAAGAGGAACGGCGGCAGCTGGAGGAACGGATAGCTGAAGTAGAACGGCGGCGAGTGGAAGCTGAAAGGATTAGATTGGAAGCGGAGGAAGCGGAACGTCAGCGGCTAGCGGCAGAAGCAGCGGAAGCTGAGAGACGGAGGTTAGAAGCAGCGGAGGCAGAGCGTCGACGATTAGAGGCAGAAGCGGCAGAAGCGGCGGAGGCAGAGAGGCTTAGATTAGAGGCAGTGGAGGCAGAGCGAATACGGAGAGAGCGAGAAAGGGAATGCGCGGTCTGTATGGATCGCTATGATATGGGTTTCATGATCAAAGTACCCTGTCCGCATTGGTATTGCCCAGAAGACCTGTCCGGTAAGCCAACCACTGAAAATCCTAGGAAACCGTTCGTATTATCTAACGGGTATTAGATGCATTCCAGAATGCTTTGGATAGCAAAAGACCCTTTCAATGCTGTGGGCAAGAAGTTCCAATATCTCTTCTGCCCGCTAATCTCCTCCAACTCGATTTCATTGTGAGGTACGACCTACTCCTCTTAGAGCTTGCCACACCAAACCGGACTTACTGCTCAAATCGTAACTGCGGCTCCTTTGTCCCACCAACACAATATCGAGGACCTGATGTTGCCCTGTGCCTGGCATGCGGATACAATACGTGCAGGCATTGCAACGCTCCACATCACCCAGGAAGAGATTGTCCAGAAGACGAAGCGACACAACAGGCGTTATATCTTGGTGCAGCCCGAGGCTGGAGGCGATGTCCAGGATGTAGAAATTTGGTGGAAAGGATCGACGGGTAGAGTATCTCCTAACGGGCCAAATGATACTAGGCTGCTAACGAACTTTTCCAGTTGCAACCATATGACGTGTCAATGCAGACAGGAATTCTGCTATGTGTGTGCGGCGATTTGGCGAACGTGTTCTCACTAACTTTACCTTCCGAAGAGTTGGTGCGTTGTCCGGCCGTTGATGTTTTATGGTGTTTGACAATGTGCTGGCAACTGTTGATCGCGAGTGGTCTACTTATGTATTTGAGTAAACTAAGAGGGAAGAGTGAATAAGTTAGTGGCTGCTACACAAAACATACTTTAACTATGCTTCTAAGGACCTTCAAATGAGGGTCATCAGGCCCGGTGCATGGTCCTTAACCCGATAGAAGCAATATGCAACTTAACGTGATATATTTCTAGAGTGTGGCCTAAGCGTAAATGTCACTCTTAAACGTTGTTCTTCTCAGCGGATCCCTCCCCTTAAAGAGGATATCAACATGCTTAACATCACCCTCTCGGTAGCCATATTTGATTTTCTGTCCTTCTAGAGTGCTATGGTTCTTAATCTCATCTCCAATCGGATTCATACCGTTCGGCCCAACTCTCTGAACAACTGGCATCAATAGCATTGCTAACGAGAAAAACTTTCATCTCAATTGATGGCTTTGTTAACGAAGGCGAGAAGACAGAGAAGTGCAGTGAGCTGTATAGCGCAGATACTGCCGAGAATTGTCAGAATGTAGCCCCAGTCTACGCTGAGTACCTGCCCTTGGGTCGGCTTCGTTTTCTGATTTGGAATGGTGTAATTTAGCCTATGGTCGTCCAAAGCAGCAATAACACAATTGAGAAACGTGGTATGATGTTCTGAATATCGTCCATGTTGACGACGCGATATGGACTCCAAGGTAATCCGATTAAGTAGGTATTATCTGAACCGTATTATGCTAGTTCATGGTGTAGCCTGTCCAGGCAATTGCCCCAGCGCAGATCCTCGCAAAATCATCGGGTCCATATATATGGGCACGGGCTACGTCACGCAGGTTTTGGTAATCGTCCTCGCCGCCGCCGGCAACGGGGTCGGGCGTGCTGTTGCATTGAAACAGGCTGGGGGGGGGAGGGACAATTATATCGCCGGGCGTTTGGGAGACTGTCAAATTGGTGTATTGGTCGCCACAGAAAATTCCTGTGGTCGGCAATGTAGCTTATCGACCCATCAACCCAGACTAGTATTTAATATGAAAACCAGTGCATGTCATCCTTCTGTGTATGATAGTTAGACCATCGAGAAGGTATATTGATACAGCAGAGATGACAACAAAATTTGGCGGTATCTCCGTAGGAAAATGTAGTTGTTACTTACAGATGCATTCACATAATATCTGCCACTGTCAATCATTCACGTTGGCATAACAGATAACTTGCGTGGACTGTTCGAGTTGAGACGAGCATATCAGAATGGAAATATTTTGGATTACTATTGAGAAATTGATACTCCCAACAATTATTGCTTTGAAAAATAGTAGGGCCGGATCCTTGAGTGCTACTATTGTTAAGGGGGCCAGCGGGAAGTACAGTGTAATCTTGAGCTTCAATGCCAAATGAATTTGCTGCACATAGTTGTGTTGTGTTCGAGGCATTCGAAGGATTAACTCTCCATTGCGTGAGGATAGCCACGGTGACGTCGCCTGTCGTGGGGAGCACCTGCGGTATTGATGGATCCACTGGCCAGAAGAGACTCAACGCTGCAACAAGTATTTGCGCCCCGATGTTGACGAGCAACCAGAGCATGCATATTGCCCATGTTAGACGGGAGCCTTCTCTTTTGGAGTCTCTAAGTCAAGACAAGGAACGGAGTAATGGTATAGTACACATTCCTGGCATGGAGCGGACCATCAATTCGAATATCCCCGCGAGAGTTTCGCATCCTGCGATTAAATCGAACGTATGTAGAGTTATAAATCGTCGAGTCAATAGTGACCACCATAGGATTACAGCATATCTTTTTTAGTGAGGACGCGGTGTTCAAACCAAGTCCGAGTGATAATGCCAGCATGATGGAATTGAATATTCTCACAGCATGATTGCTGAGGACCTTGGTTGTATGGAACCCTTCGTAGCTTTTGAGAGCTAGACATATCAGAGCGCATAACAAAAACGCGACAAAAAACCTCGAGAAGCCAGTTTGAAACAGGCTTAGACAAGATTCATGGTAGTTGTACGGCCGTTCGGACTTATCGATCGAAGGGGGGAGTTGGTATTCTAGGTCCGACGGGTGTCTGTAGATTCGCGTTCTTCAAAAGGATTTTCTGGAGTCACGCCCGGAATTGGTATGTGGCTCCCCGAATGTTGTAATGGGATATTCTCTAGTTCTGTGCTTGTGTGAAGCAATAGAACTGGTTGAATAACGGCGGCTATTGTGTCCTCTTTCAGGCACACGGTCGCTCGGCAAAGGCATATGGTGCCTAGAGGAAGCGAGAAGGCTGCTATGGCTGCTCTGTTGTAATTTGACTTAGATAGCTGGAGGTGCTCCTGGCCTATCGAAAACTCGGTGATCGATTGAAAACTCAGAAATGCAGTTGGAGTAGAAATGATTGTCGAAGTTCTTGGATCTCAATTAGATAATTCAAGAAATTCAAGAGATACCAAGTAGTCAATTTAGATTTACAATCCAACCTTGAAGTAATTCTGGTTATGTAAAGGCAAAACGCCTTTTTGGAAAATTCAGATTTGAAAGAGGCCTCTCAGCAGAATTGAAAAAGGGTTAATAATGCACGGCCACAAGTGCGGCTCAAAAAATCATTTTAAACTTCGCAGTTGGCTTCTGTAGTTGCCGTGACTAGTAGCTCGGCACTGCGGATTTTCTCTCGAAACTTCCACACTCCATGAAAACCTTCAACTCAATTTTCCACAACCATCTCCATCCATTAGAGAGATTCTGCACTCGATACCTACAGTGTTATTTCCTTAGCTATGATCGTATCACTTCCAAGACCTTCGAATTATCTAACACCAAGAAGTGAGTTATCTTTCCCGCCTTCAATACCTCACAGATGATGAACTTTTACCATGAACAATCCAAATCCTATAGCGTCATGAAGGACTTGAAAACACTCAAAGAATTGCCCTGATAAAATCTACCTCTTCATATTTCTAAAGTTCTTGAGATCATGCTTCAATGCTGACAGTCCCCCGTAGAAAAAAAGGAAGACGGCTCAGCTTCATTAGCTCCCTTGAACTCTCATAAGGTATGCAGTTTTACACCTTCCTAATCCCCCCGCAGAGTGATGATCATACGACACGGAAAGGCATTCCTCAATCTGAACATACATTGTCGATACCGTCTTAAATAGTTTCAGCCTTGTCTGACCTGCTTCTTACTTCATGTTTAATCATATTCAGAACGAATACTAAAACAGTATCACTAACGGTGTTGTTCCCTAGGTACATACCACCCGCACTCTACCCATTCCCCTATACCACATATCTACATGAAGAACATTTGAACGAACGGGCGGACAGACTGCGTACTCCCTAGTTGGCATTCATCAAAATCGAGGTCGTACAAACCTTCGTGAATGCTGGCTCGGGGAGGTACTTGTTGAGAATTCGTCAGCTGATCTACAATATACTTATATTGCTTCATTGTTGATGCACAAATAGAGTGTGTAAACACTTGCTGACGATTTTCCAGGTTTGAAAGGTAATAACACTATTTCCTGAGTATATGAGCGGGCCATCTTCTCCTATGATGATCACTTCTATTCACACTGTGTGACCGGGCTGCCTGTAACGAAGGCGTGCCCGGACATGAGCGTATAACACTGAAAATTCTGATTTAATGAGGTATGGCCCTTCCCCACATTTATAACCTCTCCGAGTCTAGGCTAACCAAAGGCGCAAAAGCCTGATTGTAGATGCTCGCTTCTGTATTTCTGTTTTCTTACGCATCCTACGCTTCGCGATTCGCAAACATGTACTGACAAATCCCATGGGAGAGTACAGGTAAACGTAATCGCGCTCTGCTCGCCTTCCGGAAAAACATAACCAGTAAGCTTCCCACTTTCTGCATACCTTAGCCCCCTTCCCCGCATCTGATGAGCAAAATGTATTCGCTGTGTTTTTCCTGAGGCTTTCCTCCGTTGAAGAAGCAAACATCACCTTGGAGAACTGATTCCTGTTACCAACTCACTCTAATTGTTCCGACTTGCATCAGGTGCTATTGCTAATCGGCCTTAGTGATGTTCCAAAACCCCCGGAGTAGCAGTAGAATAGATAGTGCAAAAATCAAAGTTCTTTCGGTTATATTTACACTTTTGCATGCCGGTGACAGCCGAAGGCCAAGGGTTTAAGTTTCAATATTCGTGATGTGCATGTCGGTGTGAGATGAGAAACGTGGCAAGCTAACAGCGCAGGTAATGAGAAAAATTCCGCATATGTCGGATTTTCGTGCTTAATGTCTCTGATACGATATCAATACCGGGAAAAGCGGTCAGCAGAAGCACGGTGAGTTCGTTGGCAAAGTGGGATGGCTGGGAGCTCAGCAACGTTGTGTTAGCGGCTCTGTATCCCTTTTAGTCATACACCCGTAGCATCAGCTAAAGCAGACTTAAGTATGCAATCATGACATATGCACGCTCTAGATGATGTGCATCTCCCATAGTTGTTGAAATCTCTTCAACAGCGTCTTGGCGAGGTGGTCAGGTAACACCTTCTCGACCAGCTGAATTCTATAACTAACTTCTAGCCAAATGCTCACTATATGCTCGTTTTGTGCGTCAGTTTGCTCTCAATAGAATATTTGCATTGTATTATGCGAGCTGTGAGGTGTCTCTTGTTATAGGTTACATGTCACATCTCTCCACCACGGAATCTTCCACGATTCAGAACATTCAACGGAAGCAACCTTGGGGGACTCTATCGCCTAAGCAACGAGATTTAAGGCGGTCTCTGCCCACAAGACCCGCCAAAGCCTCTATCGTCTCGGCTCGGCTCGTTGCTAAAAAGCCGGTGACCTGAGACTGGAGCGTTTGGTGGGGACACGGGACGCTCAACGCCGGCCGCATTGGGGCCAGCGGCTTTCGCAGCGTCCCCTAGTGAACGATGGGTCGACGTCTAGACCAGGGAACATCCGCAGGAGTGGGCTTCGGCGTGCTTTCCTAATCCAAGGTGTCGAATACGACGACGCTGCGGTTCCGGCTGAGTTGTGATTCGACCTCATTTATGGGAAAGGCTAACCGGCGACCACTCAATCCCCTCGTGATTCGTCGATTAGAGAGAATATCACAGAAATCATGCAAAACGAAGGCCTATCAAGAGAACAATTTCAGGCTGCGAAGCCAGATTTCTCGCCTCAAAACTCCCCTAATCAGTCCGTAAGCCTGTCGGCACAGAGCACAAGTCTCTTTGCTACCAAAGCGTTCTCATTCCATAATCAGAACTAAGTCCTCAGGCCACGTACCACGCTAGCTAAGCTGCCTCTCGCAGCACACAAAAAATAAAGTACATAAAAAAAGAAAAAGCAAAGATAGGGCAATCTGAGGAATGGCCATCTCCCTCCGCTCCCCGCTCTAACGCCAAAGGAAAAAAGTCCGTAGACCCCAACAAGATTCTTCCTTAGTAGAAACCGGATTCCGAAATAAATTTGAACTTGTACACCGTATCCCCCGTCCTGCGGACACTCTCGCCTAAGTAGCATTAATAGAATTACAGTTTAGTGTCACAAAAGGGTTGGTTCAAAACATAACCCCGCTTCAAGAGATAAATAGAAAAGAGGCTGAAGTAATAAAAGGAAACGAAGTCCCTTCTTCAGTGCACTCCTGCGGAGTACAGAAGTAAACGAATGTGATTCTGAGCATGTGGGAACAATGAGATAGTTTGATGCTGTACAAGCTGGTGCAATCTGGTTGTAGATATCCGCCGTTTGAAATTTGGCCAAATAAAAGGAAACAAGATATTTTGGGTTAGAAGCGCGAGTAAAGCGCTAGTGCCCAGAAGAATTTGAAAAATGGAACAAGCGGTCTAGCAAGGTATCTTTAACAAATAAGTGGCCACTAAAAGGCACGAATATAAGGAAAGGGCCACTGTGAGAAAGGGGATATGAAGTAAGAGAATCCCAACCCTATCCGACACCCCGCAAGACTATGCCGCCAGAAGAGTATAATATATGGGAAAGTGGATATCAAGGAAAATATGTTGTAGCGAAAGGCTTGAATGATCGACTTGGAACGCCCAAAACACCATCCAAATGCGACCTTCATTTTTTTCATTCCCCCTTCCCAGCGATGGGACCGTACCTGACGGGAGCTCGTGTTGCGTCAACGTGATGATGGTAGAGTCGAGCTGATAGACTTGAAGAGAAAAAATCCGCCAGATTGACCATATTACACTAATTTTATGGTTGAAAGATACGTGAAAGTCGAATGCAACGGTACAAAAGATTCTAATATAATGAGTATCACCGATATCTTGCTTGCGTAGCAAAGATACTCTCTGCAGCCGCCGTAGCCCAGTCGTTCTCTTCATACGGTGGGGTAGGCCACTTAGAGGTAATCTCTTCCTTGTTGTTACGAGTTTTGTTAATATCGACGGGCTTGGTAGGTGTCGTATATTCGTTCTGTCCGAAACTGACCCCGTTTCGATTTGCCGATGGTGAAGGAGTGAGGTAAGATGCTGATGGACCCAGGTTACTTGAAGATTGCTGCATCGATGGTCGCACTGTTTGCACAGATGTTGTTGAAGATTTGTACGTGTCTGCACCAGACTGAGCATGTCGATCTAATCGTTTTGCGGCTTTGTGCGCAGAAGTTAGAGCCTCGTCAAGTAGTTCCTCTTCCTCGTTTGGAGTTTCATATCGGTTTGAGGGATTGGACTGCTTTTGAAGAGCTCTCCTGGTCCGGCTGGAGATTGGTCCACCGGAAGGACTATGCTCTGACCTAGCTTCCTGGCCATGCGGTAACGAATGATGCCGTTTAAGCACAGGATTGCCTGCGACACGAGATGAAGTCTTTGATGTATTAGCTAATTGTGCCGAAGCATCAAGGCTGTACCTCACATTTTGTAAGGCCTTATCCAAATCGGAATACTCCGACTGAGAAGGCGGGTTTGGACTTGAGGCCTGATCTACCACCATTGACTGACGAGTGCTTGACCAAGGTGCACATCCGGCATTAGCTTCGATGTCGTCAGAGTTGGGTGACAGTGGGGGTTGATATCGACCTGATAATCGACGAGCCCGTTTACGCAGATGAGAAAAGAAACCCTCTTTCTGCCCATTGGGAGGTGACACAAGACCAGATTGGCCGTTTAATGCCCTCTCCGCTTCTTGGCGGTGAATATCTGCATAATGGTTGCCGTGAGAGGCGACAGATAATTGACGTCCAATCTTCTTCGCAACCTTTTCGTCGCCATCGGCGGGGCGAACACTAGCTTGGGCTGTCACTGCGTCCGACAATGGGGAGATTGGCTTGATAGAGGGTAATATGGGGATAGGTGCAGCATTGGACGGTACACCGTTCGTCCACGTGGTTCGCTTGCTCGCACTGGTACGAGCTTTGCTAGAAGAGGTTGTATCTGTGTTTGAATGCGCAGGTGAAGGGCGGGGTGATACAGGACGCGCGACAGTGTGCTGTGGGACGGTTGGGGCGCTTTCTCGTGCAACCAAAGATCTTCTGAACCACGAAGATGTCTTCGAAGTTAAGCTTGGCGTTGAATCCGGAGAATCCTTGGGTATATGGCCGCTGAGATCAGATTGCTTACGGCCGAGGAGTCGCGAGGCCGAAGATTTCGGACGCAGAGGATCGAATGCGTCAGCGAAATACTCGTGGCCTAGGGCCTGTGATGAAGTTGGCCTATTCCGCGGGTCCCACATGAGACACCATGTGACAAAATGTGCTAGGCTTGCTGGCCACTGTGGCGCTTGGAGAATTGTGTCCATAGAATGTGGAGCCATCTGTATGTTCGTAAGCGGCGTTTCAAAATCCATTGTAGTGGGAAGCATTACCTTTGGGAAAGAAAACCCTAACTTTTGGGCAAGCCTAACGCCATCCTTCCATTCACCACCACCAACACGTGCATTATGCTTATTCACCCAACTTCCAGGGCTGCCCATAATTTCACATACTCTCCAGACCTGGTCAACTTCATTTCCACCGGGGAAGAGAGGTTTTAATGTAGCGATTTCAACGGCCATCGCACCGATGGCCCAAATATCGACCGGCGCCGAGTATTCTCCGGCACGAAGCAAAACCTCCGGAGCTCGATACCACCTTGTCGAAACATAAGTTGTGTATGGTAGTTTTGAATGTGTTTCACGTGCCAGACCGAAATCCGCAATTTTAATCGTGTAAACGGGCGGCGTTGATGGCGGTGTCACTAACGCAGAGTACCGTCGGAACGCACTCCCAGAGTCTGTAGGCGCTGATGTCGACACCAGAATGTTTTCTGGTTTAATATCGCGATGAAAAAACTCGTGTTGATGGATGTGTTCAAGTCCAGAGATGATTTGAAATAGGATGCTCTTAACGCTGTGTGCGTCCAGGTGCTTGTGATCTCTCGCTTTCATCAGCTGGTACAAGTTGCCATCCATATACTCCATAGCAATATGGAGCCTCCGGCTGTACGGATCCAGGAAAATGTCTAGTGCTGGAACAAGATGTGGGTGGTTTGGTAGTGATTTAAGGAAGATGACTTCGCGTAGCTCCATACAATGTGCGAATGAATCAAAAGACTTTTTCATCGTTTTAATCGCGACCTTTTACGCGTTAGTATTATGCTTTCATATTAGTGTAGGATTTTGCATACCAAAGTACCTCTCCGAGCGATATGAGCGCCTGCGCTTCTGACGCGTGCAAGCGCGACGCTTCCGAAACTGCCATCACCAATATCGTTCAAAATTTCGAACTTATCTTCTAGGCAGACAGCGGGGTTAGAATTTTGAGACCAGCCCCGGTGTTGTGTCTCGTATGCGAGCATCTCGACGGTTTACGCTTTGAACTGCACAGAACGGTTATAATCTTCTGAGAATCCTACTGTGTAATCCAAAGAACTGTGAGAAGGAGAGAGTTAGGGTCATGTCAAAGGAGAGACGGAGTGTTCAGCTCACCGACCGAAGGGCCCTCCCGATAGTGCTATAGCAGAGATATTACGATCTTTTAGTGTTCATCTCAGAGTAGATAGGATGATGGGGGGAAGGAAGGCGGTAGATCCAAGAAGGCGTGAGCGCGAGTCGAGCTTGAGTTAACTATTGCTCAATGCGTATCAATGTAGTTCGAGGTTCCAGATAGGAAGCAAGATATTCAGGGTCCAGGTTGATGCAGCAGCGGGAGGGAGAAAGAAAAGATGGAGAACGGCTGGGAAAAAGGCTTGCGGGCTAACGTGCTCCAGGGCCACGGTAGGCGGATGGACTTCCGTGGAAAGGATCCGCTCTAATCGATCAAAAGGAACAACGGCGTGACCATAGCTTGAGTGGCTTGATGATCAGGGTAATTGGCTTGGGGACTGTGCGTCCGAGAGACAGAGAGGATGCGGAGAAAGATGTAGAAAAGGAGGTTGCGGAACGACGTCCCTAGTTTCTTGCCGGGGCCTCGAAAGCGGTCGAGAGGCTTTGGAAAGTTGAATTGAAGCGAGGGAATGATCGCCCGTAGGCTCGGCACCAGTGGAAGTCGATCTAGTGATTATTGGGAAGTTTCTTTGGGAGTGGGCATGAATCGTTTCCGTCAATCTCGGGTGAGTTTGAGCTGGGCTGGACCCACTAGAGCATTTGAGATTAGGAAGAAACGAGAATGAAGCGTAGCAACGGAGATCTGGCGGCTCGGTCTGGAAATGGCGTGCGGAAGGTTGCTGGGTCAGAGGCTGTTGGCCATCCAAGGAGAGGAAGCTGAGGAAAAGTGAAGGCGCGCCGTGCTGCGTTGGCAGAGGAAGCTTGGCCGGCGACAGGACTGATTTGGCGCAAACTGTCAGACACGCAACACGACTGGCTTAGTTAACGAGCGGAGGACGGTGGGAAACGGGAGCGGTGTGGTGGTTGCAGAGTTGTCTTGAGTGGTCGCGATTCGCCCCTAACTATGCGTGAGCGCGATCAATGCGCGAAGTTGGTCGCGGACAGCCCATGGCGAAGAGGTCGGTTTTTGTGAAAGTGTGATGTGGCGGCGCGCCGGGGGGGGAGAGGTGACAGGCAGAGGGCACAGGAGAGCCGGTAAGCCAGCACGGTTCAGAAGGACTAGTACAGCACAAGTCTTGGGCGAGCAGTACGTCTTTGCACGCTGGGCTGCTGGGTGGGACGGGGGGCTGAGGTTGACGATACCGATGACTGCTTTCGAGCAGGGCCTACGAGCTGGCAGAGAAGGCGCCGGCTGGATCCGCGAGCCTGAGCAGCCCGTGTTGCACCACTCCCAGAACGTGCACGGAGGCAGAAAAGATAGTCGCAGCAATTGGTCAGGCCTCCTTTTTTTATTGTTGCATTTTCGAATTTGATCTAGCATTTCGTGCCAGAGAGTGCCTCTAATTTCCTTTTATTTCTATGCACACGCTGTCCCGCTTGTGCCAAATTTATCCCTTTTATGCCTCTTGTCCATCATTACCCACCATTATCCCACGTCTCGCAGGGTGCGTGTACGTATCGTCGCCATCGCCATAGCCACAAAAAGTCCGAAGATAATATCGCGCGCGCGTTGCTGTGTTTGCCTCGCGTCACGCCCACAGTCCTCAGTCCCCAGTTCCCCCCGCGCCCTCTCCCTCCGCTCCTCCGTTGCGCACCGTCGTTAATCCAGCCATCCCAGTGTCTCCCCTCGCAGCTTTGACGGCAGGTTGGACAGGCGTCTGGCAAGCAACTCGATGGCGGCCACGTTGTCTCAGAGTTGCGGCCCCTTTTCTCCTGTTCGCGACGATGCTCGGTGGCCGGGGCAGGAGATTGTGCTGGCCACTCATCCCTGTCCCGCGCCGAGTGGTGGAATCCTTTAGCCTCGTTCTTTGGTGGTTCCTTGTTTTAGCTGCCGGGTTCCTGACTATCTGCAGCCCTAATTGGAGGACTAGGGCTGGCGGGTGCTGGTTGGCACACCCGCCTCGTTCCCGACGCCGCCCACACGGGGATCGTTTGGGACAGAGTGCTTGTAACGCACGCGGCATCCACCTGGCTAGCAAACATAATAACAGGGTCCGCGCCAGACCAGCGATTCAGCCCAGATGGGCAGCTCGAGCACTTTTGGTAAGCGAGGGGCGATGCGACAACCCACCATCCGCGCCTGCGATCGTCCTCACCCACGTCCACTCGGACACGCTGAAATCTCACCGTGCGGGTGGCATCAAGCTCCGACGAGGCTGCCCGAGTGTGGCACGCCGGGTTTGGAAGAGTATCCGAGAGAAGGAAACAAGCAACAAGCATCTGCCGGCCGACAGAAGTCGATGCGATGCCCGCACAGCTCTTGCACGGTGGCCCTTTGCCGCAACGCAGGGGCGGGGGGTAGTATCACGGCAAAACCAGGAACAGCTTCCAAGACTCCAAGGTTTAACTGGCGCCATTTGCTGCGGAGCAGTTGCCCTTTATCAACTCAGGACCTTCTCGCGACTCGAGCAGAAGCTTGTCGTAGTGTCAGCCCGCTGCAGAGGATTACATGCAGTAATCATCGAGATGGCCTGCTCATGCATTGACACTGACACTGACAGCAGCATCGAATTTCCAGGCGTGTCCCAGCGAAAAGTCCATGACCCATCGTGTGCCATATTATTTGCGTCGATAATTTCCGCCGCCACGGACGAGGGATTCCTACCCCATCCATACTCATTTCTTGGCCGAAACCACTTTTTCTTCGTTTGCACCAATTTCATCAGATGTCATCAAAATAAATGAAGTCCCACCTTACGCTTTTGTCACAAGACGTGCGGGATCGCCGGCCAGCTCACATTCCTGACTGCAATCCTGCTTCTGGGATCCAGCCTGAGCGTGAGATGATGCAAGTGGGCTGACGGATACACCCGCTACGCAAGACATGCTGCCTACCCTTGAAAATTTTGATCCGAGGCCGTTTTTTAGATGCTGAACTACGTGAGTCGGAGCGGACCAACTCCAATACTCTGTTAAGTGCTTTCGTGCGAAAAATTACCATTCACAATATCTCCGAACCGAAACTCCCATTCAGAAACCCAAGAACCACCGAGATATTTTAACTGCTGCTGTACTCTATTTCTGCGCATTCTGACTGCAGATCGGCCTCGCGGATTAAGGTATGCCAACAACACCTGAGTCTCCTTGTGTCCCTCCATTTGCAATTAGGAATGGCCGTTGGATTTCGGGCATCAACCCCTAACTCGCGAAAGGCAATTCGCGAACGGCGCAGCCGCGTGAGCCTTGCGCTCTACAGGTCCCGCCAGACGTCTTTCTAAGTTTCGATTCCAAAGCTCGACCACCTATCACTCATGTCACTTCATTTAGCCTCAACCCCACCCATGGCTGTCAGACGGGTGTGGCTCCACGGATCCGCAGCCATTGATCCAAACAGCGCAGGAGCAAATCCGTCATGGCGGAGTCCGAGCCCAAACTGGAGTCCAGCTCCTCTCACCGCACCTAACACCTCGCCAGTTGTTCAACTTTCCAAATCGCGATATTACTTTATTAAAAGATTCGACGGCGGATTGACCCCCGATTTTAGCGGTTTGTAACGCTGTTTTCTGCAGTAAATCTGCTACCCTTAGTACTAATAGCTAATAATACCCAGGCTAACCCTGTAGACTAGCGCGGCTGGGGAGCCTATATAATTTTTGCGTGGCGCAACCTTACTAATATATGTTTTCCGCAGTTTCACATTATTTCCAAGTTCTCAGGTTCCCATTTTTCATCCCCCTCTTAAACAGCCGTCGAAGAGAGCCTAAAATGGCAGCAATATTCCTGCCGCCTAGTGTCTTTCCGATGACCTCTTTCTCTCAAGAAGCTTCCTCTCATCTCCTCTCCTCTCCTCTCCCTCCTCACCTCCCCTCTTTATTTCAACCCACGTCACTCTCCTACTAGCCGGTCTTCTCCATCGACTTCACCTCTCACCCTTCTCCGCCCTCGTCCTCATCCCACCCCTGCACTTGCTTCACTTAACTCTCCCTCCTCTTTAGCTCCTACTAGAGGCTCAAACTAATATGGGTTGCCGCCCATCAGATAATTCCTACTCTTCTCAAGGTTCGGCGTAGAGCGACTCGGGGTCGGAAGATGGTGCGGGCTACGAGACAGACGCGACAGACTTGACGGATGCTCCAGACGCTAATTCAGACGATGCTAGTGAGGGAGAGTTGGCCGATTCGGCCTGGCTCCTCGCTGACAACGACCATCCACCAGAATATTACATTCGCCAGTGGCAGGAGGGTAATGATGAGGAGGACGAAGAAGAGGATTATCCCTTCCCACTGGCGCCCACAGCTCGGCGCCAAGCCTATGAACATCAGTATCAGATGTACACATCACCAAGCTTTCAGTTAAACGAGAGCCTATGATTGGCTAAATCCTTATCGATATGTGTGGACGCAAACCAGCGTGGGAAGGGATAGTCATGGCACAAAGCTCCTGCTCGACCGGATTAAGGAGCAGTGGTTCTAGTAAGTAGCTTGTTGCGCACTTTGACGTGATATGGCCTACAAATTGCTTGATTATACCGTGATCGGAGATATCAGATCCTCCCAGCGTATGCACAGGATAGTGTTGTCCTTGCACGCATATATCAGGGATCAACTAATACCGCCGTTTTGAAGGATTTCATTGAGCTGCTGCTGTATCATTATGGCAGGTGGCCCGAGCCAAAGTCGGTCCTTATAACAGACAATGCTTCGTTCCATCACTCGACCAAAATCGAGCAATTATGCACCGGGGCCGGAGTAGGAGTAAAGTTACTCTATCTACCGCCTTACTCGCTAGACTTAAATCTCATTAAAGAGTTCTTTGTAGAATTGAAGACGTTTATCAAACGAAACTAGCAACCTTATAGCAACACTCCCCAGTAAGATTCCGGAGTATTCTTAGAGTGGTGTATTAAGACTGTAGGGTCAAGGAAGCCACGCTAATAATGTCAACATCGCGGACTTCCTTTTGTAACCAGCGGCACCATATATGGGAGCTTATGCGAAGACTCTACGGGCAAGCTTTAGGCGAATTATGCGACTTTTGGTTGCTACACCGTACCAAGACTTGTTATAGGGACTATATATACTATCTTAACAATTCAAAGCCTTTCAAATCTTCAAACTAGCCCGAGTCAATTTAATTCAATGATTTTGGAGCGCCAAGCAATTCAATTCAAGTCTAAGGTTGTTGGAAGCCTTGAAAGGCTTACTGCCATGCCAAAGACAATGCGTTTCAAGGATTTAAAGCGCGGGCAAAGGACCTTTAGGCCAACCGGCGTACCAAACGATACCGTTCATAATATTCATGTTCGATCTCATTTTCCTCCTCGTCGTCTGACTCGTCGTCTGGCTCGTCGCTCTCATATTTCATCTCGCGCCGCACAAATAATCCCACACCCGGCATAAAGTCACGCCGGCCCCCAAAGGACTACCTGTAGACTATATGTCTGCCAGCGTCTTGCATGAGGCGATCTCCAGGCTCTATTGGCAAGGCATACTGTAACACCGATTTAAAGAGCTTAATGTGCCATATGAGCCCAATGACTCGGAATGGACCCCAGTAAATCCTCGCCCCGGGCTTGAGCATAACGATAAGTACCATTTTGAGCCACACATGCCGTATTTGATTCCATGAGGTGGTGAACCATGTTATGTTGAATGCAAGAAGAATGAAAGGTATAGAAACAGCAAATGATATGCCAACTGTTTCATGTTAGTGCCCCTACAGACGTAGACTGGACACAATATCTCGTCAATGCAGATTACTCACATAAAAGGCCACAAACGTAGTGTAGCTGCCAGTTGGTATTGCCTAATGTTTTATCCTTGGGAAACTGCGCGATCCCGAGTGCAAAGAATGAAGCCATAAACGACAGTGGGAGCTACTTTGGCGTCAGTCAAAAATTTCCTGTCCGGATAGGATCACTACTCACGAAAATGATTGTGACGACAGTAAAAACCATCAAAGTCTACCCTAGATTAGTATCCATATCTTAAAAGACAGAGATGAAGTTATTACATTGCCTTGTTTAGCGGCTTCCTCTGCCCCTTCTCGCGAAGAGCGCGCCTCCCAGAGATTTGCTTGCTTTTGCTTCAGATCCAAGAGATGTTTAAGCTAGTTCGGATCATTTCAAGTCTTACATAAGTTCCTAGGAAATGCATGGGCGACTTACTCCCTCCTCAACTGCTTTGGCATGCGTTTCCATCGCGTTAATATCCTCCTGAGTCCGATTCAGTCAGTGAGGTTATCTATATTCAATATTGATTAACTATTATTGAATATTGAATATTGAACGTCAATATTCAATATCAATACAAAATCCGTCAATATTCAATATATTGAATATTGAATATTTTATATAT
>Ga0307507_10002489_pt1 | contig 38463 bp, 10 predicted proteins | sample 7_EM_MG_FD_207223 | JGI IMG/M metagenome (GOLD analysis project Ga0307507, IMG submission 207223) | Populus trichocarpa ectomycorrhiza microbial communities from riparian zone in the Pacific Northwest, United States - 7_EM | ecosystem: Host-associated > Plants > Roots > Unclassified | place...
CAGAGCCTTTGTATGTAGAGCTTTGTGTAGAGCCTCGTGTAGAGCCTCGTGTAGAGCCTTATGCAAAGCTTCGTGCAGAGCTTCGTGCAGAGCTTCGTGCAGAGCTTCGTGCAGAGATTCGTGCAGAGATTCGTGCAAAGCTTCGTGCAGAGCTTCGTGCAGAACTTCGTGCAGAGCTTCGTGTAGTAATATTATTAAAATTATACTTTTATGTATGCTTAGTAATCTTATAGTTAGCACTTAGTAGCTAAATGCTAAGACTTAATTATAAATGCTAGAAAATGCTAGGAAATGCTAGAAAATGCTAGGAAATGCTAGGAAATGCTAGGAAATGCTAGGAAATTGTGACGGGCTCGTACAAATGCTTCTGAACCGAAGCTTGTAGATTGCTACCATACAAGAATACTAAGCTAAGGAGAAGAAGAAGAAGAAGAAGAATTGTTCAGGGGCAGTAGGTAGACATGTCGCGAGGGCCGCTAAGGTGCTAGTGGTAAGCGAGCCAATAGCGATTTTGCATGCCGGGCATAGAAAATCCTAATTGGTTAAATATGGCAGGTAACGCGCTCTAGCACTATTACATTACCCCCCCCTCCCAAAAAAGCCTGCCCTTAGGCTTTGTCTAAGTTCTTTGTTGTTATTTAAATTATTATAGTTATCTAACCCCTCTTCCTAGCATTTAACCTAGCTATTTAACTTATATGGTAGTTTAGGGAGGTTTAGGTGGGCTATATGGAAATTTTATAGCTTATAGGGAGAGTACTTAAAATTAGATACGGGGTACTATTCTAGATCTTCGTTATAACCTACCTAGCTTATATGGTATTTTAAGGTACTACGGTCCTTCTTTACTACTAAGATCTCTTTAATTTCCTATTTTTCGTCCTCTGTAATCTAAATTAGTAGTAGGGGGTCGTTATACTATCTAGGCAATAGGTTATCCACGGCCTTCTACAGTTGGTCTAAAGAGAAGACAGGGTAGATTTTTATTAACTCTAGTAGCTTAACCTTAAAAGAGTGCCCTACCTTTTTAGGGATTTTATAGGGGCCAGCTATTTAGTGGTTTAGCTTATAGCTTAGCCTCTAGGTTTTCTAGTTTTTTGTTAACACCTATACCTTATCTCCTATATAGAAGTCTACCTCGCAGCGGTATTGGTTTATATTAGCCTCTTTCTTCTCTTATGCCCTTTTTATAATTGCTTAGGCAGTCTCCTAGGCCCTATATATTCTTTTAGCGAATATCTAGGCCTTCTTATAGCTAAGGCGTTCGTGGGCTATTATAGGTCCTATAGGTCTATCCTAATTAAAGAATGTTTATGGCCTGTATCTATAGAGTAACTTAAATGGCGATATTCCTATACTATTATAAGGGAGCGTAAGCTGTGCGTAGTCTATTATAGGTAGTAGTTCCAACTAGTTGTCCTAGTAGTAGTTAATAAAGGGGCGAAGTCGCTAGTTAAGGTACTGGTTTATAATCTTAGTTTAGCCGTTAGTCTAAGGGTAGAATGCGATAGAGAGCTTAATCTTAATCCTAAGGATACAGTAGAATTTATTCTAGAAGTCTAATATAAACTAGGGTCTATAGTTAGAGATAATTAATTTAAAAGCGCCATAGATCCGGTAGATATTATTAATGTATATATAGGCTATGTCCTTTGCGGTTATAGTCTTAAAGCAAAGGAGGGAAATAGCTTACTTACTTAGTCGATTAACTACTATAAAGGCCATATTATAACCATATTTATCCTTTAGGAATAATTTAAAGCCCATTATAATATATTACCAAGGGCGTTTAGGGACTAGTAGTAGTTATAGCTATTTAGGAGTTTGGTTCCTAGGGGTATTTACACATTTATAAGTATAATAATTTCTAATAAATTATTCTATATCGGATAGGAGTCCTCGCTAATAGTAATAAGGCAATAGTAGTTAGTGGGTCTTATCTTAACTAGGGTACGCCGTAGAGACTTAATAATAGGCTTTATAGATTAGCTCTATTTATAGGTTGTTAATATCTAGAACTATAAGCCGTTTTTACTATAGAAGCAGTCCGTCTTCTATTTCCAAATTAGGGTTACCCCCTATAGCTTAATCACGGAGGGCTTTTAGGGATTTAGCTATGCGGTTTATAGTTAGGATGCGATTAATTAGTCCTATTAGTTTATCTAGGGTCTTTCCTTCTATAGGTACTACCTTATTTTATTTAGAGCTTAGTTCCTTAAGGATACATAGGTTAAGCTATTTAGTATAAAGGAGGGCGCGTGTCTAGTACTAAGCCTTTAACTCGTCTTATAGCCCCACGTCCTATTCTCTTTAGGTTAGGGTATTAGCTTTAGCATTTTACCTACTAGGGCGGTATATAATTATAAAGAAGAATTAGGAGAGTATTTTGGCCCACTAGGCCTATTAACTGGTAAGTTGTTTTATTATTATAAAATACTTAAGGGCTTTATAATTGGTATAAACCTTAATCTAAGAGTCTATGCTTCTAAGCTCTGCGCGCTACTAGGATAATAATTATATAATAGCTAATATTTCCTTATTATGCACTTCGTAGTTACACTTAGCTAAGGCTATTATTTTTAAGAAGAATATAATAGGGTACTATTTACTATCTAGGTATAGCTATAAAAGGACTCCCACTACTACCCCATTAGAGGCATCTATTTCTAGTATTAATTTAAGGTCTAGGTTATAGTAATAAAGGATTAGGGAGGAGATAAGTTAGTCCTTTAACTCCTTAAAGGCTTTTATATAGTTATTATTAAAGATAAAAAACGTATTGTTCTTAGTTAGTTATATAAAAGGCTTAGCTATAACTCCGTAGTTATAGATAAACTAATAGTAGAAATTATAAAAGCTAAGGAAGGACTGGATTTCTTTTATAGTATAAGGGGGTTTCTAGTTATAGATTGCCTTAACCTTCTTTAGGTTAACTTTAATTCCTTCTATACTAATAATAAACCTAAGGTACTTTATGCGTTTTACTCTAAATTCGCATTTTTTAATATTAACTTATAGGCCTATATTCCGTAGTCTCTCTAGGACCTTCTTAATATAAACTTAGTACTCTAGTTTGTTGTCTAAGTATATAAGAATGTTATCTAGGTATACCATATAGAATTCATTAAGGTAATTAAAAAGAATATTATTTATATACCGTTAATAAGTGGCTAGCCTATTTATTAGTCTAAAAGGAAGGACTTTATATTTATAAGACCTATAATAGGTATAGAATATTATTAGGTCTTCCAATATAGGGTCCATCCTAATTTAGTAAAAAGCTTAGCGGATATTAAGCTTAGTAAAGATTTTGGCCCGGCTTAGATATATAAGGGTTTTATTAATTAAAGGGAGAGGGTACTAATTCCTCTAAGTAATAGTATTTAGCTTTTAATAGTTAATATAGAAATAAAGGCTTTTATTAGGTTTCTTTATAAATAAAATAGGGGAAGTAAAGGGAGCCTAGCTTGGCTTAATAAACCCTTTATAGAGGTTGTTAATTAGGTACTACTTTATTACCTTTAGTTCCTCTATAGTTTACTAATAAAGGGGGCTATAGCCTAGGGAGTTATTGGTCTCTAATTAAATCTTATAATTATAGGTTTAGTGGGGAGGTAGTATATCTAAAGCTACTTTTAAGAACGCGTCTCTATAGTTTAAGAGGTAAGTAGGGAAAAGGCGCTTAACTAGTTCCTTATTAGTTTCCTCTACTAGCCCTTCTTCCCTCTTAGCGATAATCTAGTTAATTTTATATAAACTAGCAGTAAAGACTTTATTATCCTTCTAATATATATTAAAGTGGAAACCTATAGCACTAATTGCCGTAATATCTACTATAGGGGTGTTATATAATAGTAGGGTTATCTATAGCCTTAGGGGCTTTTAGGGTATTGGCGTTATTCTTACTTCTCTTAGCTCTTATTATATCTTCTAAAGGTTATTCTTTATATCCTATTAGTATATCCTCTTCCCTATTAGCCAGATCTCCGCAATTTAGAAGTTATCTATATTAGTATCTATTCTACTTCCGTAAGTAGAGTCCTCCTTAACTATAGTCCTTTAGGGGAGTATTCTTATTGGTATAGAGTTCCTGCTGGCCTTATAGCGGGCATCTTCTTAGGTAAAGGCTAGGTCGCGGTTTTTAATATCCTACTAATAGGTAGAATTAGCCTTTATAGCTAACGTCTTATAGTTAGTACGGATTTCCCTAATAAAGGAGGATAACTTTAGTCTATTCTCTAGCTAGATAAACTGTCTTTATCAGATATTTAGCTAAATATTAAAGTAGGATATTTATTTTCGGCTAAGAATTATATTATATAACCCTAGGTCTAGAATATAAAAGGGGATACTAAACTAGCGTTGTCTATTAATAGTAATATATAGCTTTAAAACGTGGGTAACTGGTATACTAGCTTAACTATTATAGCCTTTTACTTAAATAGGCTTCTCTAGTCGGGTAGTATTTATATTTAAGAACTTAGCAACATTATTTATATAAGTAGTATTTATAAAAGTAAAGCTATTTACTCTAGTATTAATAAGGGCAGTTATATTAACTCTATATCTATTTTAAGATACTATATATAGAACCGTAAAGTGTTTTCTACCTATTAGCTAACTTAGATTAATCTCTTTAAGATTAATAGAATACCCTAAGGGGGAGTCTTTCCCTAGGGTTCTTCTTTTTCTAATTTATTAGACATTTCTTCTTTCTCTATTTCCTTAATATTACCTATATCCTTTAGCTCTGGGTAGGATATAGTAAAGTAACTATCCTTTCTATAATTAAAGCACGTGACCGTGGTAGGGTTAATTAGGGTATTATAACAAGCATTAGTTAAAGGTATAGTATATAGCGAGTTAGGCGAGGTTTGTAGGTAGGCAGTTATAACCGCTTTTAGTATAAGGGCGGTTATGATTTATCTTCTAACGCTAGCTCCTATTAGTATAGCGGATAGGTTACGGTCGCTATAGGGCCGCTTTAGTTAATTAGAATAAGCATTAATTTATTTTAGTTTTCAATCTAGTAACAAATATTAGGCTATAAGTTTTTAGTAAGTTAGTAGGTTATCTAAGGCTACTATAATCTTCTTTTATAGTTAGACCATTAGCTTATTATATAGGTCTAAATAATAGTTCTTAGGGGGAACCTAGTCTTTGCCTACTAGGTATAAGAATTAAGTCTAGAACTTAGTAAAGGATTGGTTTAATTTTATTATTAGGCAATTATAGTTATAATAGGCATCCTATACTTTATTTAGATTAATATAGATAGTAGCTAGATGCTATATTATCTTATTAATAGATATAAACTAAATAGGTAACTTGTCCTTAAACTTAGCCTAAAGGTGTTACTAGGCGTCCCTAATAGTTCAACTAAAGAGGTAGAGTATTTTAGCTTCTTTAAAGGGGAAATAGTTATAGTTAATATAAAGCTTTCCTTATACCTAGATTCTCTAGTTCTTAAAGGTTAGGTCTATACTGTTTAATAATAGTAAAGGGTTAGGAAGCTTAACAGACTTTAATTACTTTATTATTATGTCTATACTCTCTAGTATATTATATTTAGTTAAGCGAATGGGTTAACTAAGGCTTTATAAAGGGGAGGCTGGGCTATTTTATAAGGTAGTAAGGCTTTCCAGGATCTCCTTTAAAGTCTCTTATATACTTTAGGCTTAAAGACAATTAAGCTTCTAATTAGTAGCAAGGGCATAAATCTGCTTATATATACTTATAATAATATTATTATCTTCAATTTCTAATCCTAATTAGATCTTATATTCCTCTTAAATAAAGGTAGATCTTTTAAATAAGCTCGCTTTAGGTGCTATTATTAGCTTCCTAAAGTTTATTAAAATTGTATAATTTAGTTTTAATTCTAGGGTCCTTTTAGGGGTGCAGGTTAAGTACAGTCTGGCCTATAAAGTGGGATATTATTAGGGCCTTCTTAGGCGTGGTAGTGTGAGTTTTTTAATATCTAAGTATAACGCGTTAATGCGTCGTTATAAACAAAGGTCTTTTTTTAGGGTGGGATATTATTAAGGCCTTCCTAGGCAATATAGGGAGAGCTTAGTATAATATAATGGGCTTATATAAATGCTTCTAAACTAAAGCTTGTAGATTGCTACTATATAAGAATACTAAGCTAAGGAGAAGAAGAAGAAGAAGAATCGTTTAGGGGTAGTAGGTAGATATGTCGCGAGGGCCGCCAAGGCGCTAGTGGTAAGCGAGCTAATAGCGATTTTGCATGCCGGGCATGGAAAATCCTAATTGGTTGAACATGGCAGGTGACGCGCTCCAGCACCGTTACAGAAATGCTGAAATGGCAAAAAAGTAAAATTAAATGCTAGTAAATTTTTTCCTGACGTAGCGGTAGAGACTAAACACTCTATATAAGGCTCTGCTTAAAGCTCTACTTAAAGCTTAATATAGAGCTCTAAAGCTCTCCTAATACGCAGCACTGATATACTAGGAAGACTCTATAATCGTCTATATAATTAATTAACCAAATGCCTATATAAACGGCTTTACAAATATCTATATAATTAATTAATTAATTAGTTACCTATATAAACGCCTATATAAATATCTGCACATCTACAATCTATATATTTATACGCCTATATTAGCTTAGGAGTTCGTAGGAGTTAGTATACGCCGCTAATTGGCTTAGGAGTTTATATAAGTTGGTAGAGTAGGGCTATATAATACTACAAATTCCTTTTTTTTTTTTTTATATGTCCGTTGTATTATACTACGTATAATACTACGCATGCAGCCTCTAGGCTATGGCGCTATAGTTCTATATATATAAATCCTTTCTAGGCAGCTTAATATGTACTAGTAGCTATATCCTAGTAGTTTATAAATCCCTAAGGATTTACAGCTCCCTAGTAAAATACTAAGTTGCTACAGCTACTGGAAATAAGAAAATAGTAAGAAAAACTATAAGAAATTCTAACACTTAACCCTATCCTTTTGCTCTCTAATATCTTTTTAAGAATCTAGTAGGAGTTGCCTCCTTCTAGAATCCTATTTGTTTATTCTTCCATAGAACTTTCTAAGCTAGTACTGCGTACTAGTTTAGCTGCTTTACTCGGGCCCCATCGGGTTCTTCGAATGCTACGCAGCCCCCACGTAGTGGGGGCCTACGCCCTCAACACAAAAACACCCTCAATACAAAATAATTCGTAACTTTATATATATTAGGCCAATTGCCACCAAACCAGGCTAGAATTGAAGCTATTCGCGTGGCGAATCTATTGGAAGGGCCCCTTCTATCTGATCTTCTTCTGGTGTTGCACTTTGGGGCCGTTTTGCCACGGCGTACGCTTTCATCTTGGCTACGCGTTTCCTTCCTACCTGGGTCATTAGGCCTATAGCTTTACGTATAAAGCCCCTCGTGCATACAGGAAGGGCCTCGGGCCTATAGTTATGCACCCATAATACGCGTGACAGAGGGCGGTAATTGCCGTTAAAGATATATACAGGTTGGAGTTTCTTCTGGATGAACTTTATGAGCGCAGGAAGAACTTCTATATAGAACTTTTACTTAGCCCTTTTTTTCTAGAGTTCTAGCTTAGCTATAAGAGCTAAAGCTTCTTCCTATTGAGCGTTATCCTGGCGTTGTTTCTTTATACGCCAAGCGTCCTCAGCGTATACAGGCCCTCTAGCTAGGAGGATCTTCCGACTACCCAATTTACGGCTATTATACGCTGCCTGCGCAGCCTGCGTCTTTAATAGCTCTCCTTTAAATAAGGCGCTAGCATAGGCTTGTGCACGGGCGCCCTTAAGAGTTGTCTTGATTGCTTTAAACGAACAATAAGGCAACTTGGGCCAAATCTCGTCATCCATAAAGTCATCTAAAAGAGCGTTAGATTGGCGCTTTAATGTACGAACAGTCAACGGAGTATGCCAATCTTGGCCGCTAGGTGATAGAGGTGTAGGCCCTCTGTCTGCCTTAGCTATACATCGGTTAAAATCCAATATATCTTAGGGGACTAATATATATCATCCGATCCAGGGCTAGATTGCCCGTTACTTTGGTGCATTAAAGACTCCGTAGAAGGGCCTCTAAGGGCCTCCAAGGGCCTCTCTAGGGGTCCTTCTAAGATAGAAGGATCGATATACGGGCGCTTAGCTTCCTTATGTGCTTGCACTTCTTGGCGCCATAACTATGTAAGAACAACCTTAGGTTTAAATAGAACTATTCCAGTCTTCTGCCAGGCGCCTATAATAGTGCGCTGGGTAAAGGTCTTGTAACAGATCTGGCCTATAGCTGCTAAGAACTCAGTCCTTATAAATTCTCTTCTGGTATACCGAGCTGCCGTATTAAGAGCCTGGCCATAATGATATTTAAGCGGCTAAAAACAACCCACATCCAATGGCTGTAGAAAATGCGTTATATAAGGGGGTAACCCGTATAGGTGTATTCCATGGCCCCGAGCGTATGTTACAACTTTATATGTATTGTGAGAGCTATAACCGTCTATTAAGAGGAGCCGATTTCTGCCCTGGATTAAGCCCTTGGTTTAGTGATGGAAATAACGTATATAATTAAGGGCCAATTCATTATTACTGTAGCCAGTTTCCGATCTAGCTACTAAATAGCTAGCTGGCAAATCCGTGAACCATTCCTCCATTAAATTCTGGCCAGAAATAATTATTATTGGAGTAATATAATTACTAATTTAGTGTATAGTTTCCACCAGAGTTATAAGCTCTTGACTATTTAAATAAGGAATAAATACCTCTTGTCCTTTCTTCGTCCAAACTAATTAATTCTTTACAATACTAAGACGTACGCCGCACTTATTAAAGTTCCAGAAATTAGCTGGTACAATTCCATGTTCTTAGTAATAGACTAAGAAGTCATTGAACCATCCTTTAATATAGGCAGGCTCCTGTGCCTTTTGATGAACTGGATCTGAGGATAAAGAATGAATAATTTATTGAGAATATCTTGTTCTATCTACGACGAACATAGGCCCTTATATAGGCCTATGTCTATGGCGGTAAAGTGATTGCTAAGGATACTGACTAAAATGGAAGTAAAGGGAATCTGCTTATGTAAGCAGGAAAGTATATGGAGGACTCTTCTAGAACCATTGTTATACCCCCTAGTGCCCCACCAAAACAGAAGCAGATCCTTCCTAAATTAGTGTTGAACTTGTTAATATATAAAAGAAACACCTTATAATCCTCTAAGTGTTCTATGGGTCCTACTTAACCTCTCCTTAAGCTGTGATTAATTGTCTGTTATAAGCTCTCTACGTCGTTCGTATCCCCCCTTTAAAAGTCGTTAGTATTAGTCGGAATTATTAAATAGCGTGCCCTCCGAGGATTTGCTGGCCTGTGTACAATTTCCTATTTGGGTTTAGTATCTATGTTGTATTAAACAAGGCCTAGCTGCTTGACGAAGTTCCTAAACTAAACCGTTAACAGTGGCTTTGTAAGACCGTCGGCCACTATATCGCCTGTAGGAACGTGCTGTAGGTAGATCACGCCGCTTTAAACCTTGTCATAAATGTAGTGCTAGTATAGCTTAAAGTGCTTAGTGCGCGCGTGGTAGTTGTTGCTTTTAGCAAGGCTAATAGCTGGTTAATTGTCACTATATAAATGTATTAGTAGTAGATCCTTTCCGGTATAGCCCAAATTAGTAAGTAATTAACGGAGCCATAAGGCTTCCTTAGCGGCATATATTATCGCTACATACTCAGCCTCCGTAGTTAAGGTTATAAGTATTAACTACTTGCTTAACTTATATGAAACTGGGCCACCTGCTAGCTTATAGATATAGCCAGAAGTTAACTTTCTGTTGACTAAATTGGCGAACGCTGCATCGCTGTAGCCGTGTAGTTGTAGGTTAGGTATATTACCTAATGCGCTTCCGCTATACTCCCTATTGCAATTAGGGGTAGTATGGTCTGTAGCTGATGTCTTAGTAAAGGCCCTTGGAGGTGACTGCTGCCCTTAGGGTAAGTTGAACTCTATGCCAAAATTAATTGTCCCTATATAGTAGGCGAGTATCTGCATCGCAGCTTCTATATGTAGTTTGGTAGGGTTGTATAGGAACTAATAGAGCTTCCCTATAGCCTAAGCTATATTAGGTCAAGTCTAATTGTATAGATAAAGTAGAGAGCCTATTAGTAATTAATATTGTTTTACTAGCTCTAGCGGAGCTTAATCCTCAGGCTTATATAGCTTAAAGTCTACCGCAGAGGGGTGAATTGGTGTAGAGGCTGGTATACAATTCTCTATATAGAACGTATGCAAGATCTTCCTAATATAGGCGTCCTGTACTAGTTAAATTAATCGCGCCTAACGGTTCCTAATAATTTAAATGCCTAGGTAGTATATAATTGGGCCTAAGTCTCTTACTTTATACTTATTCCTGAGTGCTTCTTTAAGTAGTTTAATCGTCCGTACGTCTTGTCTAATTAAGATAAGATTATTGACATAGACAATAATAATTTGGCCGCTTTACTGGCCAATAAAGACGCATAAATTAGCTGGAATTGGCATATATTTAAGGGTAATAAGAAAGCCCTTAAGCTCCTTATACTAAAGGCATAGCGCCTACTTGAGACCGTAGAGAGCCTTAAGTAGTAGGCCTATAAGGGCAACGCCGTCTTTTAGATACTGACGATATCCTTCTAGTAGCTAAATGTAGATGTTCTTGCAGTTAAGCTTTTTATTAAAAAAGGCCGTGATTATATCCAAGTGCTCACACTTTAGATTGTATGCAGCGACCAGGGCCATTAGTAGCTTAAATATACTAGGTTAGACGACGCCCACAAACATGTCTCTATAGTTAATTCCTAGGCGCTGCTTATCACCGCGTAATACCAGTCTTGCTTTTTATCTAAATAGGACGTTGTTCTTATTAAATTTATATATAAAGACCCATTTAATAGGTAGAGCCTTGGCTCTAGGTAGAAGTTTAACAATCTTAAATAAGATATTCACTATTTAAGACTTCTATTTTTTATCCGCCGCAGCCTTCCACTCCTTCTTAAATATTAAACTTATGGCTTCCTTCCAGTTACGTGGCTCTGGAGGTAGTCCTTTAGTTATCCTTGTCCACTAAGGCTGCAATAGAGCGCTTGCGAACGTATAGGTAAAGGCCAGGGTAAGGTAGGTGGCTTTTATAGCTAGCTCCTTCCTTCTAGTTCTATGGAGTACACTATAGTTAAGCCGTGGCTTTAACCGCATATAAGTATTTATTATAGGTTTAGCTTTCTTATCTAAGTACTTATCTAGAGTCTGCTCCAGGTCCTCCTGGTAGATGTCCCTTAGGGGAGTCGCTTTCTAACGGAGGTGTCCTCCTAGATTAGGTAGCTCTTGCTGGTTAAGGCCTGCCTGTTCGTCTTTAGTAAGAGGAGGTCGATTAAGCTATAGTATAATATCGTAATCGCCAGAGGCACCCCCCAACTAAGAGTCACCCCCTGGCTGTGAGTTACCCCCTAACTGCAAGGCCTAAGAGACCTTGTCTGCCTCCTATAGTGACTAAGCAACCTTGCTTCCTTATAATAACCGAGAGGCCTCTAGTACAGTGTCTTTGGTAGGGAGTTCCTCAAGTGGTATCTAGCAGATATTATTATCGCTACCTTCTTTTTTACTAATTGGTGTAGTAAGAAAGGTTCCTAATTTATTAAAGGTAACGCTACTTAATTAAACGACCCTGTTCTTATAAGGTAGATAGACGCGATATATATATAAACCTTTATAGCTAACTAATTGTCCCTTCTAAGCCCTTACAACGAACTTATTACCCTGTTGCCGCTAAGGGTCTTTTTTATTAATGTAAATATAGGCGGGACAGCTATAGATCTTCCAGTTAGTGTACGTAATTATAGAGTTGGTGTTACTTAGGGCGTGAGCTATTGCTTAAGCGGGCGGAGCTTTATCCTTATTAACTGATATAGGTAATATATTAAGCCCGTGTACGGCTGCCTTGGTAACTTTAGGCTAGAGCTTTAGTGGTAATTAAGTCTTAATTAATATTACCCTAACCCTTTCTTTAACTAGGTAGTTAGCCTTCTCTACCATTCTATTCTGGTGTGTGGTGTATGGAGTAGAGACCTTAGTAAGTATACCTTTATCCTTAAAGAAGTTGGTTAAGTCCTTACTAAACCACTTAGTAGCTTTGTCTAATTAGAAGCAACTAATTGTTATCCCTATTTGAGTCTTAATTATACGGACGAACTGCTTTAAGGTAGAGGCCGCGGAGCCTCTATTTAATATATAGTAGATCCATCTAAAGCGTGTTTAGTTATTAGTGAATAGTACCTAGTACTTCTTACTATGGAGACCTTTGTGTTTTAATGGCCTAACTATGTTAATATGTACCTTTTTAAATATGCGATTGCTACGTCGTTAAGGGCGTCTTGATATTTACTTCTTGGCCTTTTTAAGGTGACAGTCCTCGCAGTGAAATGGCTTATCCTTAGTGACTATAATCCCCTTTATGCTTTTGGCAAGGAGACGTATCTAGTTAGGAGGAAGGTGTTATAGTCTCTTATACTAAGTCTCCATAGTAGCTTTGGCAAGCACGCCTTTCTTATAAAGGCGCGATTGTGCGGTAGCTAGAGCTATTGTAAAAGGAACCTCCGTGGGGTTGTCTACTAGTATAAACGTATTAAGTCCGTTAATGTATAGGGTATAGGCTATTTCTGCCTAATCTTTAATAAGGTTAATTGTATTGTGGAGACTATTAAAAAAGGCTCCCTTCCCTTGTAGAATACTGAGCGAGATAATATTTATAAAGAAGTCAGGATAGTAATATACTTCGGTAAATATAATTATATGGGCTAAGTGGTTAGTTTGGGTAACTATAAGCTTAACTAATCTAACGCTAATAGCCTTTATTAGGCCTCCTCCTGTCTGGATTTAGAGAGGTTTAATTTCCTTATACTGTATAAACCTCCTAATGTTGTTGCATATATAAATATTTAAGTAACTATTAGCTATCTAGGAGTCCTTAATATTTATTCCTAAAGCTATAGCTGCTGGCCCAATAACCTATGTAGCAAAGATTGATCTGGTAGCCGAATTGGTAGCTTAAGATGGGTAATTGGATGTCCCCTTAAAGGCTTTATTTATATTTAAGGCTGCTTTGTTACCTAAGTGTGAAGGTCGTCTCTCTCTAGGTCTCCACTATTTGGGCCTTAGGTGGGCGTGCTTTATCTAGCAGCCTTCCTCGCCACCTAGATAACCTTGCTTGCACTATCTATACCTATTTAAAGTATCCTTGGCAGGACCTTAATTGCCTAATAAGGCACCACAACTAGCTCCTCTACTGCCTCTGCCGCGGCCATTGCCATAACTATGTCCGTTACCGCATCCTTAACTAGACTGCTCGCGTAAGTTACCTAGTAGCTTATTAACTAAGGCGAAGCTTTTAAGTGAGTCCTTCCGCTAAGCCTCGTTAGTAAGGTCAGCGATTAATTAGAGTAGTAAAATTATATAGCTGTCACAAATCTTATTACGTTAGATTTAAGCCTATATAGGGAAGTGTTTGTTGATGGCGTTAATAAATTAATAGTTAATAATCTTGTTATCTAGGGTAAGCTTTACCTACTTAACTCCTTGGACCGCTTCTTAGTAACGGCTTAAGAAAGTAGTAATTACTTGGTCTGATTAATAGCGGAGCTTAATAAAAGTCTCCTATATATTGGCCTTATGGATTAAGCTATGGGCCTTAAACATCTGCTTGAGGTAATTAATGTAGTCCTTCGCCGTCTGCTTATACTCTAAGGCAGTAATAATTTTATTGTTAATTATACCAAGGATAACTAAACAGACTTTACTGTCTTCTTTACTATACTATTTGAACTCCTTATTATATTCGTTGGAGAGTGCCTTATTAGTTAAATAAATTGAGTTATTAGTATCCGCAATGATTTAAGACCTCTTAAGGATCTTATCTTACTCCTCCTTGCTGGCGTCCTTTAGTACTTAATTAATAGATATTGTAGGTTTTTCTTCCTGGAGCTTTAGGTAGAGTGGGGCCGTATCTTCTTAAATAATGTGCAGAAGGCCCTTACTACGTAGGTACGTGCTGAGCTACGTCTAATATTGGTGCTAATTTAAACCGTCTTTCTTAAGGCGTTAAATGCCTGGATAGTCTTTACCCATGGTAACGTATAAATAAATGAATTTAACGCGTAAACAAAACACGAATTTAACGCGTAAATTTAATAATAAGAAATGACTTTATACGCAGGTGTGGTAACCTTTAATGCGGCCTGTGGTAAGGCGTTAAATATAGAATAGTAAGATATAACCTAGTATAGGTATGGTAACCCTTAATGCAACCTGTGGTAAGGTGTCAATATTCTGAACTGTTAAATAGCTGAACTATTGCAGCTTGGTAGTAATGAGTGCTTATAACCTAATGAACTGGATCTGAGGATAAAGAATAAATAATTTATTGAGAATATCTCGTTCTATCTATAACGAACATAGGCCCTTATATAGGCCTATGTCTACGGTGGCAAAGTGATTGCTAAGAATACTGACTAAAATGGAAGCAAAGGGAATCTGCTTATGTAAGCAGGAAAGCATGTGGAGGACTCTTCTAGAACTATCGTCACCTTTTTCCGGGCAGTCTCCATGGGCTTGGCCTTTGTATAATTGTATAAGGACTTATCCAGATAATATTGTGGCTAGTGTATTCCAACCTGTGGAGGAAGTTTGTTGTTATTATATAAAACAGTGTGATTTTGGGCCAAAATTGAATTGGCCGTATTGCGCACCATCTCCTTTCAAATTCTAAATCTAATACTATCTACATGGTTAAGAAATTGCTTTAAGGTAAGCTCCTCTGCATTATCTAAGCGCCTATTAGGTGCACGACGCGTAGACTTGTTGTTATAGCCTTGATAGGTCCTCCAGAGCTTATTGTAGTTGCATTTCCGATCGTCTGAAACTTGCTTCAAATTGGGCTTGTGCGGCAGGGCCTTAAGCTCCTTTACAATTTCTACGATCCTCTGGGCTTTAATAGTATATGCATTAACCTTCCGTTTTGTCATTTTGGGTACGCAGGAAGGTTGTGGCTGTAAAAATACGTGTAGGATTGTATATATAAGAAGAAATTTGTATTGAGGGTGTTTTTGTGTTGAGGGCGTAGGCCCCCACTACGTGGGGGCTGCGCAGCATTCGAAGAACCCGACGGGGCCCGAGTAAGAGTCTCGCAGTCTTTACTATTAGCAAAGTAATTTTCTTTACAATTAATGCAAAGAGGAGTAGTATGCTGGCAGGGCTTGCCTATTATTGTATAGGTAGAACAGGAGTGGTCTTTTGATAGATGTGTAGCCGCATAATATCTATAGGCTCTAGTAGAGCATCTGTCTCCTATATGGCCAAATTTTTGATAGCTGGTACACTGCGTAGTAGGAGAGACTTCTAGGTATTTTACTACCTTAGTAGCTATACCTGCAATTAAAATCCCTTTTTGCTTGAGGATTTCCTGTCTTTTTTCTTCGTTCTCTATAGTAAAAACTATAGAGCCATGTCTGGTTTATAGATTGTGTCTTTTTACACTAGATAAGACCTATCTAGGTAGTCCTTGTATCCTTATAGGATTAAAAGTCTTAATTTCTTCTTTTAAAAGCTTAGAGCCTCCCTCTCCTCGAAAAGGTAGGGTAGGAACCCTATAGGCTATAATTTGAACCCAAGGTTCTAGTTTTTGTTCTCTTTAGAAGGTAAAGCAGTTATGCCAAATATCCTTATATTTGACTAGGAAATCTACATTATACTCTTCTATAGTTATAAGGAGAATATTTTGTTTTCCTTTAGTTCTAGCTATAGAAGCTAGTACTGGCTTTTCTACCTGCAGTTTTAATGTAAATAGTTAGTTAACTTTGTTCCGTATAGAGAAGGTATCTAAAGGTTAGTCCTTTTTGTCTGTAATTAGAACTAGCTTCCTTTCTTATAGCTGCTTTTTCTTACTTTTAGTAGAAGTAGAACTCCTACTAAAAGGAGAAGGGGTAGAAGGTGGTAGTGGTAATAATAAGGAGGGTAGTGTTACGGACAGCTTAAGTACAATATTACGACTACTTGGGGAAGAGTTGGAAGAAGCTAGTTGGTTAATATAGGCACAGTCCAGGATGGAACTGGTGGAACCATGTGACGAGGAATAGTAACTGAGGTCACGTGGCGTTAAATGTATTAACTGTGTTAAACGGAAGGGACGTTACGTTTAATATAAACAACACGTACCTTACGTATAAGAGAGGATTTCTTAGGCGTATGGTTGTGTATTTAAAGGACCTCAGTCCCTACCGTAGATAGTTCTCTCCTTATAGTAAATCTTAGAATATAATTAGAGTTAATCTATTAGGCAACCACTTTACTAGTTATTATTACGTTATTAACTTCTTATTTACCTATACACCTAGCCTAATAATAGGACCCACTATAGTTCTTGCTATAAGGTTCTGTTACACATTTACTACCTAGTTATAGTATTAATAAAGTCAAATAATATGCCACCTAAAGCACCAGTCGCGATGCTATTAACGGCAACAACTACCTTAGGATTAGGAGATACCAGTATGGCAGATATAGACTTATAAGTGGTTATAAGAGGTTAGTTACAGGAAATAGTTAATCGCTTATTAGATAATAATAGGATACTTAAGGAACACATTAATAGAATTAGCGTAGTAAAGGTTAAGTTACCGTTAATTAAATAATTCTTAGAAGAAAGGTTAAAACTTAAAGGATTTCTTATATAAATGCACTTTAAGGTTATGTAGAAAGGAGCAAAGTTGGCAACACCTATAGATTAAGTAGCGTATGTAGGATTATTCTTAACAGAAAGAGCACTAAAATAGTTTAAATCTTACCTTATAGAAATATAGGTTAGTGGTATAACAACTACTAACTAAGATGTATAATTTATATTTACTAGTTAGAACGGGTTCGTGGAAAGACTAATATAGATATTTAGAGACCTGGAAGTATTAACTATAGCAGAACGGAAGCTTTAAAACTTGGTATAACATTCTTTAGTAATTAAGTATACGACACAGTTCCAGACACTTGCAATATAGGTTAAGTGGAATAACAAGGCGCTTATAGCACAGTATAAACAGGGACTTAAGGCTAAAGTCCAGGACGTAATTATCCTAATGGAAGATATGGAAAGTCTATAAGACTTAATAGATTAGTTAATAAAGATTAATAATAGAATCTATTAAAGAGAACAAGCTAAGAAAGGGCAAGATAGAGTTCTATAGTTATATAAGGCGCAGAGCACGTATTAGCAAATATAGAGCCAAAAACTATAGAATGGTGCAGAGCCAATAGACCTAAGTGGTACTAAAGAATCCAAAAGATGGATAAAGAAACTATAGAAACCTAGAGGTTAAGGATTAAGTAATTATAGGACTAGGGAGTAGAGGCCAAACCAGGGATCTTAGTAGTAGAAGATATTTAGGCGGACTCTATAATAAGAAAAATGGTTTAAAGATAGAGCTTATATAAATTGCAGAAAACAAGGTTATTTTACCAAAGACTATAGAGGTAGTTAGAGTAACTACACGGTAAAGGGCACTAGGTTATTAGAGTATAATAACACAGATATAGGGATATTGCGCGGGACTAAGGAGTATTTAATCAAACACTTTGCGTTTTATTATAACAACGCATGCCAAATTTATAAAGACGCTAAGTATAGTGTAAGCTATTAGCTGTAAGAGCTAGAGTTAAGAAGGCTTAAAGGAACTAGAGAGTTAGATAAAGAATAGGATTAACTCTATAAGCTAGATTAAGATATTAAAGTAATATATGGATAAAGATTAGTAATAATAATAATAAAGTTAGAGTACTTATTAATTAATAGTGACAAGAAAGAAAATGAGGCTAACTAGAAGCACTTATACCTTAGTAATATAATAGAAGCAGAGACTAAAACCACTATAGAACGCGGATTAGTAACGGGTATTATAATACCATTAGATATAGTATCCATCGCTTTATAAGATAGAAGGAGTAATATCTAAAGACAATTAAGTAAGCAGATAACTGCTAGTGCTAGCTTACCACTTGTAAAAGGTAAAAGGCCATAGGTCTAAGATTTTTATAAAGAGATAAGGAAAGCTTTAGACTTATAAAATGTAATAAGGACAGCTTAAGAACCCATAATAAATAAAAACCGATAGGAAAGAGTAGTAACTTAGTTTAATAACAAACAAATAAGTATAGGACATAAGTTTAAGAACTATAAGTTTAGGGAATAAATAAGAACGTTATTAGGAAGCCAAGGTTTTAAGAAATAAATAAGGACTACAGCAGTTCTAGGTAAACATAGTATTTAGCCTAAAGATTAAAAAGTTAATACTAAGATTAAGAAGTAAGATAACTTTAAGGATTTAGCTGCAAGATACAGAAAATAGAAAACTATAGATAAGTTTAGATAAAGAATTATTATATAGCAAGAGTAAAAGCTAGATAAGAGGTTAGTTATACTAGGTTATATAAGGGATAGAGCACCTATATAAAGAGTTACTAATAGGCCTAGTGCAGGGACGCCTAGAGCAAAGTAGTTAGACAAACTGGAATAAGAAGAAAATCTAGATATTCTAGTTAAATTTAAAGAGAGACACACCAAAGGATGTTATAACGCAGCAATAATAAGGTACTTTCTTATAGATAGACCATATATACTAAACCAGTTATATGGAAAGTAGTATAGGTAATAACATAATAATAAATAGGAAGACTTTTATATGTGACTAGATAAAAAAGTTGTTTAAAACTAACCTATTACGGAAAAACGCATAAGTTATATTAAAGGAGCGTTAATTATAATATTAAGGAACCTAGAAGAGGGATCTAGGGACTAGAGAGAAGAATAATAAATTTTAGTACCCGTAGCGGAAATACCAGTAGTTAGAATAACTAGGTATTAGTTTAAATTTAAGGACAAAAATAAGCTAAGAGTTAACCTAAGTTACCTAGCACATTATACGTTATTATAGATAGTTTATATAGATAATGTGTGTAACATATATAGGGTACTAAAAAACAAAAACTGGAAGTACCTAGTAAGGATATATTGGGCACTAGAGGAAAAACGGTTTAGAGACGTTAAGTATATATATAGATGGCACCCAGTAGAAGTATAGAGTTAAGGGGACCTAATACTTTAACCTAAAAGATTCCTTATAGAAGAATGCCTAGATGGATAACAGTGGTAGGACTGCCTAGAGAACACTTATCTATAGTATATAGAGGAAAAGAAATAAACTAAGTATTAGCTAAAGGTGGACTAAGTATAGACAGGATTTAACAGTTAATAGTTAGGAAAAGGGAAGGCCTATAAAACTAGAGGGAACTAGTAATAGAGCCTTAGACCCTTAAGGGAATTCTAGGATAACACCTAAACTTATAAGTTAAGTGGTAAGATTAACAGTTTAAAGCACTAATAGATAGTAAGGTAATAAGAAACCACGTGTTACTAGCAGCAGTGGAAAGAATAGGGTTACTATATAGACAAAATGAATACCTGTATCTACTTATAATAATTTTAGGAGATTAGATAGCCTATAAAGGAGGTATTATTAATCTTAAAACAGGACTTATTTAGTTAACTATTAAAGGGAGACTAGTTAGAATGTCTTTTAATATCTTACCATTAGGAAAAGATAAGGCGATACTAGGAATGCCTTAGTTATAGGAATATAATCTAAAGATTAATTAGGTTACAGGTTAGGTTAATATTAAAGATACTTAACGGCGTAAAATACGGTAGTAAACCAAGTTGGTATAGTACTAAGTTAGAGCGACATACGAAAAGACTAAGTAAGGCTTAAGTTATGTACTAAAGAGATACTATAAGTATAGCAAAAAGTTATAGTTACTAGAAAGTAAAAAGCTGTTAAAATATATAGTATAGGACTATAAGATAGAGTTAGAACTAGGAACTAGTTTAAGGTTCTTTCTAGTTTATAAGCTTACTAAAATAGAGTTAGTGGCACTTAAGGAGTTTGTCTAGGAGAACTTATAGAAGGGATATATTAGACTATCGCAGTTATTAGTAGGATATCTAGTACTATTTATCCTAAAGAAAAACGGAAAACTTAGGATGTGTATAAACTATAGATAGTTAAACAGCATTACTAGAAAGGATAGGTATTCTTTACCCTTAATTAGTAAAATCTAAGATAGGATAAGTAATGTAAAGATCTTTATAAAGATAGATCTGAGATGGGCATACCATTAGATTAGAATTAAGGAAGGCGATAAATAGAAGGCAGCCTTTAGGTTAAAAGAAGGACTATATAAGCCGTTAGTTATATAGTTTGGGCTTATAAACGCACTAGTAATATTCTAGAAGCGAATTAATAGTATGTTAGGAGAACACCTTAATAAGTTTGTTATGGTATACTTTAATAATATTATTATCTACTCTAAGAGTGAGAAAGAATATAAAGAACACGTTAAATGGGTTTTAAAGAGACTATAAGAAGAACAGATGCTAGTAGCTATTAAGAAATGCAAGTTCTTTACTAAGAAAAATAATTTTATAGGATTTGTTATTAAACTAGGAAGAATTAGCATGGACCTAAAGAAAGTTAAAACTATAGTAAGTTGGTAAGATGTAACAGTGCAAGTATGGGAATTAAATGAGCGACTTAATTCTAAATCTATGGAAATCAAGTAAACTAAATACATGAAAGTAGACCCAGAACTCTATAGTCTATAACTCAATATTTAACCGTATCCGAGACATATAAGGGTGGCGTCTATTGTGTCTCGGAGCCTCTTAGGCGACGGTCTCGTGTCTTAGCGTAGTGCTAGTGAACTATTACACACCCCCCCAGATTTGATGGTGTAGTTAAAGCTATAGAAAATAAAACGAAGATAGAAGCTATACTAAAATAGGAAATTTAGATACAACTTTAGGAGTAATATAGGGTGATACTTAAGAGTCTTTATTAGTTATAGCAGTAATCTAATGTCGAATGTCCACCAAATTTAATTGCTTTATCTATGCCTTATGCCTTTAACGGGGTAGGATCTTAGTAAGACCGTTAGTAGGCATCTTGTCTATAGGGACCCATTATACGTCGATCTTTTTATCTTGGACTTCCTGTCTAAGCCAGTGCTAATAGACGTCGATATATCGTAGCTTAGTGTTAAGCTTTAGTGTATCCTGTCTTAGGAGTCATATAGTCTGCATATTGTTGCATAGTAGGGTAAAATCACGTTCTAAATTGAGACCGATTGTCTTAAAGAAACGCTGCCACCAGATAATTTTAACAGTAGCTATAGATAGGGAGAGAAGCTCCGCTTTAGTAGTTAAGCGAGTTACTAATTATTATAGGGTTGCCTTCCAATTAATTAGTCCTCTAAATAGCATAAAAAGGTATTCTTAAGAGCTCCGTCTAGTCTCTTTATGGTCTGCAAATGCTGCGTTAGATACTCCGTAAAAGGTAACGTCTTCTCCTTTAGGGTTTCTAAAGTAGACGTATGCTCTAAATACTTCGCCAGAGTATTTAATAGCTATAGATTTTATTCCAAGGCAATAGGTAATGGCTTGGTTTAATATATTAAGGTAGTTTTAATTTAGATTAGTAAGAAATTTGGCTAGCTTAGAATACGTCTTTATAATATTAGGTCTTCTAAATATAGCGAGGTGCGTAAGAGAACCAACTTATTGCTAATAGGCTAGTGTTCTTTAAGGGTTCGTCTGCTGGTCGGACGGAATTAGTTTATTAGGTAGTGGTGTTTTAGGGAACTTTTCTAGTTTAATCTTAAACCAACTAGCTATCTTTTTAATATAGGAATCTTGACAGAGCTAGAGCTTTCTACTTATACAATCTTATTTAATTCGAATTCCTAGGAACTATTATAGGTCTCCTAGTACACGGATCTCGTATTAATATAGAAGTTTAGCTTTAAATTCTTCTAGTCTTTAAAGGTCCTTTTTGGCAAATAGAACGGCAATATCGTCTACGTAAAAGAAGACAATAAGTTATCTATTAGTATAAAGGCAGTTCGTACCTGGGACAGGCTTTAACCCGAATTTGGCCAGTATATTTATAAGCTCTTTGTACTAAAGTAGTGGTAAGACCTTTAATCCGTATAGCGCCATAAGTAGCTTTAGGATATGTCCGTTTTAATCAAAGCCTTTTAGGCAGTAATAGTAGACTGGCTTATCTAGTCTTGTATTTATAAATGCGTTTACAGCGTCGTACTATTAAATCTCCAAATTAAATGCGGCTGCTATAGCTATAAGGGCATGGAATATTAGAGCAGCTAGGGTTACTGCATAGGTCTCTTCCTTAGTAATCTATAGGTCTCCTTGGACACACAGTTAAGCCTTTAGCTTTTATAGGTAGCCGTTGCTATTAAACTTGTATTTAAAGACCTATTTTAGCAGAAGGATCTGGTTATTGGTTGCTTCTTCCTTTAGGACAGTCTTAAATATCCCTTAGCGTTTTAGGTCGTTGTATTCTTTTTCCATAGCCTTTTAAAAGCTAGTAGTTAAAGGGTGCTTTCTTAGCTCTTTAAGGTTCCTTAGTTTAGGAGGAAGATTATCTCTATATAGGGAGGATCTCGTTCAGTTAATATCCTTTATTAGTCCTATAGCAAAGCCAGCGTAGTAACCAAATAGGGTAGGTATATTGGCTAGTGCTGCTGCATACGCTTAATGTCGAATTCGTTTGGAACCTTCTAGTAGGACGAGGTTGGCAGAAGGATCGGCCGAGACCTCGTTAGCTTATGGAGCTATATTCGACGGTTCTAGCGAACCTAGCTGGGTAGGAATTGCTTTAATTATATCCAGGATATCGTCTTAAAGTCCTCCTGGTGTAGTGTTTGTTTCTGGCAGATCTGGAGATACTGTTCTGCTAGGTGTTAGTAGCTGTTTAATGTCCTTTATAGGAGGCTCTGCTAAGTTGTTTAATATAGTCATTTAATCTGCATTTAAGGTAGGTCTATATAGGATAGATTTATTCTTAGATTTGTTCTTATAGAGAGGTTCTAGTAGACTGGTTGCCTAGATAGTGTCTTTTAATGCTTCCCTAAGTAGGTAATTGATATTTTAACCCTTAGGGTTATAGAACGAGGTCTTATTAAATATAACGTCTCTAGTTTAAATAACTTTGTGAAGACTTAGAATCTAGATTTAATAGATATTTATTAAATTATAGCTAACTAGGTATCTAATTAATACATAAGGAGCTAGCTTGTCTTCCTTTTTAACTTATTTGTTTAGTATATAGGTCTTGCAACCATATTCATACATATAGGTAAGTAATAGTAGCTTACCGTAGGCGACCTTATACGGAGTTTTCTACCCTAGTTATTTATTTAGTGTTTAATTAAGTGTATAGCCAGCAGTAAGAAAGGCTTCTAGTCCTAGAGATAGGGGTAAGGATGCTTCCAGCTATATAGACCTTGATTATTCTATAAGGGTTTATCCAGATCGTTCTACTCTACTATTTTATTCTTTAGTGTATAGTGCTTAGCATTTAAAGGTAATGCCTTTGTCTGCATACTATGTATCTAGGGTGTCTTCCGTTTATCTAAATACTTGTTCGTTATCGCTCCAAAAGAAGACAACGTCTTAATAGAATTATATCTTAATTAAGCGGTGAGTCTTGCAAATAGTAGATAGGATAGTAGCTTTATCCCTATTCTTGGCGGTATATATAAAGTTAAATTTGGAATATGGGCAATAGAAATATATAATATATCTATCGCTATTATACCCTGGTACTCCAAGGTGGATAATATTAAATACTAGCCGTTTAAATGGTTAAGTGGCTAGAAATTTGTGTTCTTATCTTTAAGAGATCTGCTATATGTGCTTTACTAGTAAGCAAACTTTATATTTAATTTTAAGCGGTGCTTATTTATTAGTTTTAAATTTGGTCAGCTCTACGCTAATAATATGCTTAGGAAGCTATGTAATAGTATTAGGTCCTATATAGCTAAGTATTTTATGCTATCTTGTAGCTATAGCTCTAATTAGTTTACAGGCTATTTAGCTTAGTTAAAATCTTCCTATTAAGAAGGTTGATTAAGTTATTAAGTCTAGGGTATTTTTAGGCTCTCTATACATTAGTACCTAGTAGCCCCCTAGTTATTTCGCATAGCAGACTGTTTCACTAGTTGCTAGACGGTATAGCATATTTTGTTCTAAGTTAAAATAGATATTGTTATTAGTAGCTCTTAAAAGTGCTATAATATTTATAAAAAAGGTAGATGCTAGTGCTATATAGGATAGCTTTATTTTTGACTTTCTAGTAGGTATATTAACAGTAATAGTTACTATTCCATAGGCTTAAATTTTTATAAAATTTCCGCTAGTAATTAGGTAGTCGTCTTCTACTGCTAGGTATAAGAAGGTAAAGTCTTCTTTATTATTATAGATATGGGTATCTATACTAGGATTAAGTATCCAGGTATTCTAGAGTTTAAAAGAAATTTAACTAGTACTAAATATAGCAGCATGGTTAGCTAGTTTAGTAGAAGGTAGGGTTTTAGAATTAAAATTAATTATAGATTTTATATTCTAATTATTCTCCTTTTCTTCCTATTCTCTTTTTTAGATTTAATTAATAATGCGTTTAATCCAAGGTGTAGATAAGATAGCTTTATCTACTTTCTTTTAGATGTCTACCCTTAGTCTCCATCCTTAAGGGCGCTTATGCTTAGCAATATAATAGCAGTTATTAAACCAATATATAATGCCGTATATGCATTCCTTATTCCATCTTAAATTTAAATTTAAATTGCTGTTAGAATTGGAATTGCCGTTAGAGTCTAAATTAGAATTGTTTTAAAGGGTTATAAATGCAGAGTTATTGGCAGTTAAGGTAGACAATGCTTACTGTATGCGGTAGTGCTCCTTAAATTCCTTAATAAGGTTAATAATGGATAGGGCTTTTTTGTCTTTTTGTTTTTTTCTAATTAGGTCTACTTTTAGTGCTCCTATAAAACTAGAAGAGATGGCTTTAATAGCTTATACAAAATTATAGTAGGGCCTAAATCCCTATATGTCTGGAAGCTTTAATTCCTCTGCTAGCTTATAGACGCTCCTCTAGTTATTTAACCATTTTTTAATACTCTGCTTTTTGTTGTAGGCTTTAAGAGCTGTGTATTAATTTAGGACGTTACGCTTTTAACCTAAGGTAGTAGGGGCGAGTATAGTCTTTAACTCTTAAAGGCGTTTGTATACTATTCCAAGGTCTTTAATAAGAGGGAGGTAGGCTACTAACGTTATGCGGACGATATAATTGCTGATATTGTTTATGGCTTGCTTTTGCTTCTGGTGCACGCGGAGATCGTCCTTATATTCCGCGTATAGTTGATTATAGGCAATAAGTTAGTTTAGATCTAGCTTAGCTATTAATATAGCAGTAGAAAGCACGTCTCTTAGTATAGGCTAATTTGGAGGTTCTAGCTTTGGAAGCTTATCTTTCTTCTTTAATGGGTTAATATACTACTATACGTTATTTGTTTTAGCAGTATCTTAAATAATAAAGAACTATTGCATCTAATCAGATGGCTTTTTAAGGATAAGGTTAAATTTTGAATGAGGTCCGTCTGTATTGGTTATTATTTTTAGAATTTAATAGGTTAAGTAGGGTCCTAGGTTAGCGTCTTAGCGAAACCTTATTTTGACGTTTTGAGCTTTTGATTTGATTCGTTAGTTCGTTTGTCTGTTAGGTACGTTCGTCGGTTAGGTGCGACCGTCCATTTATTTAGTAGGTGAAGAAGCTCAAGACACTTATAGAGGTGGTAGAAGTAGTAACTTCGTAAATAAGGTAGTAGATTGATTGGTTTAGCAAGTAGTGCAATCCGGACTTATAACTGTAATAGTGCAAGTATGGGAATTGAATGAGCGACTTAATTCTAAATCTATGGAAATCAAGTGAACTAAATATATAAAAGTAGACCCGGAACTCCGTAGTCTATGACTCAATATTTGACCGTATCCGAGACATACGAGGGTGGCGTCGATTGTGTCTCGGAGCCTCTTAGGCGACAGTCTCGTGTCTCAGCGTAGTGCTGGTGAACCGTTACACAAGAACTAGAGAACGTTATATAGTTAAAATCGTTCCTAGGGTTTTATAACTACTATAGAAGGTTTATAGCACAGTGGTTAAAGAATATTAAGCCGTTTATAAGGCTAACAAAGAAGGAGGAACTGTGGGTATAGAAAAATAAGCAAAGGAAACTATTTAAGGAACTTAAGAAGTTGTTTACCTAGGAACTAATTCTTAAGATCTACTAACTAAAGCTAGAGACAGTTGTTAAGACAGATATATTAGACTTCGCACTAGGAGTATATTTGCTATAAAAGTATTAGGACACATAGCACCTAGTAGCGTATTATAGTTAGAAGATGATACTACTAGAACTAAACTATAACATCTATAATAAGGAGTTGTTAGGTATAGTTACAGCATTAAAGGAATAGAGAGCATTCTTATAAGGCATAAAGAAACCATTTATGGTTAAAACGGATTATAAGAACCTTATAGGATTCCTAATAACAAAGGAACTTAACTAAAGATAGGTTAGATAGGCGGAAATACTTACGGAATACTATTTTGAAATTCAGTATACTAAGGGTACAGATAATGTATAAGCGGATGCTCTAAGTAGAAAGGCTAAACTATAAAGTAACGAAAAGCCATTAGGGGCTTTACTATAAAAGGATTAAGATAGACTAATTAGGTATAATTACTTAAAAATTATAGTAACTAGAGAAAGTCAGATCTATAAATTATTAGAGAGTGATTAGATATAAAAGATCTAAGAAGTATAGGCAGAGGATCTGGATACGGAATAGTATAAAAATAAAAAAGCAACTTATGTTCCAAGGTCTATTGCAAAAGAGTTTATTAAGTTATTCTATAAGGGACTAACTTAAGGACATAACGGAGCTATAGGCTTAGTGTTAAGACTTTAAGAGGAGTATATTATTTAAGGAATCTGGGGACTAGTAAGATAAGTTATAAGAGAATGTTTAGATTGCTAAAGAAACAAACTAATAAGGTATAAGCCGTATAGAGGGCTATAACCTATTAAGACACCAGAAAGACCATGGGAAGTTATATTATAGGACTTTATTATTAAGTTACTAAAGTTAAAAGATTATATTATAGGATAAGATTATAATACGATTTTAGTAATAGTAGACAAGCTTATAAAGTGGGGGTACTTTATAGCATACACAGAAGAAATGTTAGTAAAGGATGTTGCTAGAATCTATATTAAGGAAGCGTTTGCAAGACACAGAGCACTAAGCAAGATTATATCAGACAGAGATCTAATATTTATAGCAGCATTTTAGGAGGTATTCTTAGCGGAATAAGGAGTTTGCGTAGTAACCTTAATAGTGTATTATCCGCAAACGGATGGACAGACAGAAAGATTAAACTAGACACTAGAATAGTATCTAAGGTACTATATTAATTACGCATAGAACAATTAGGTATTGTTACTACCAGTTATATAGTTTGCATATAATGCAACACTATAAGAAGGAATGGGAACGTCACCATTTAAGGCGAATTACAGGTATAAGCTAAGATTATTATTATCGCCACGTTAAGTAAAGAAAATAAGTAGCACAGCTAAGTAAAGAATGGAGACTTTAATAAATCTTTATGCAGACCTTAAGGAAACAGTGAAACTAGTACAAGAATAAATAAAAAGGTACTATAATGCTAAGAGATCTAAGGGATCAGATCTTAAAGAGGGAGATAAAGTGTGGCTACTATATAAAAATTTTAAGAGTTAATGACCAAGCAAGAAGTTAGACTATATTAGACTAGGACCTTTTAAAATCACGTAAAGAATTTTATTAGTTACGTACAAGCTAAACCTACTAGCTAAAATAAGAATTTACCCTATATAGTATATTGCAATACTAGAACCAGTATACGGGAACGTTAAACTACTAGTCTATAAGGCAGACAAGTATAGAGGGCAAGAAGAAGATAAATGGCAAGTTTTAAAGATTATTAGTTATGAGGACGTAGATAACGAAATATAGTATAAAGTAAAGTAGATAGGCTATAGTAAGACTACCTAGGAACCACTAAGTAATCTAGAGAATGCTATAGGAAAGGTATAGGAGTATCAGAAGTATAACAGTTCACCAGCACTATGCTGAGACACGAGACCGTCGCCTAAGAGGCTCTAAGACACAATCGACGCCACCCTTATATGTCTTGGATACGGTCAAATATTAAGTTATAGACTACGGAGTTCCGGGTCTACTTTTATATATTTAGTTTACTTGATTTCCATAGATTTAGAATTAAGTCGTTCTTTTAATACCCATACTTGCACTGTTACAGTTATAAGTTTGGATTGCACTACCTGCTAAACCAATTAATCTACTACCTTATTTACGAAGTCACTACTTTTACCACCTTTGTAAGTGTCTTGAGCTTCTTTACCTACCAAACAAACGGATAGTTGCACCTGACTGACAAACATACCCAACAGATAAACGAACTGACGAATCAAATCAAAAGCTTAAAACGTCAAAATAAGGTTTTGCTAAGACGCTAACCTAGGACCCTACTTGACCTGTTAAATTCTAAAAATGACAACCAATACAGACGGACCTTATTTAAAATTCAACCTTATCCTTAAAAAGCTATCTGATTGGATGCAATGGTTCTTTATTATTTAAGATACTGCTAAAACAAACAACGTATGGCAGTACATTAACCCATTAAAGAAGAAAGATAAGCTTCTAAAGCTGGAACCTCTAAATCGGCCTATACCAAGAGACGTACTTCCTACTGCTATATTAATAGCCAAGCTAGATCCAAACCAACTTATTGCCTATAATTAACTATATATGGAATATAAGGACGACCTCCATGTGCACCAGAAGCAAGAGCAAGCCATAAATAATATTAGCAATTATATCGTCCGCATAACGTTAGTAGCCTACCTCCCTCTTATTAAAGACCTCGGAATAGTATACGAACGCCTTTAAGAGTTAAAGACTATACTTGCCCCTACTACCTTAGGTTAAAAGCGCGACGTCCTAAATTAATACACAGCTCTTAAAGCCTACAACAAAAAGCAGAGCATTAAAAAATGGTTAAATAACTAGAGGAGCATCTACAAGCTAGTAGAGGAATTGGAGCTTCCAAACATACAGGGATTTAGGCCCTACTATAATTTTATACAAGCCATTAAAGCCATCTCTTCTAGTTTTGTAGGAGCACTAGAAGTAGACCTAATTAGGAAAGAATAAAAAGACAAAAAAGCCCCATCCATTATTAACCTTATTAAGGAATTTAAGGAGCACTATTATATGCAGCAAGCATCGTCTACCTTAACTGCTAATAACTCTGTATTTGCAACTCTTTAAAACAATTCCAATTTAGACTCTAACGGCAATTCTAATTCCAACAGTAATTTAAATTTAAGATAGAACAAGGAATGCATATGCGGCATTGTATATTGGTTTAACGACTGCTATTACATTGCTAAGCACAAGCGCCCTTAAGGATGGAGACCAAGGGTAGACGTCCAGAAGAAAGTAGATAAAGCTATCTTATCTACACCTTGGATTAAACGCATTGTTAATTAAATTTAAAAAAGAGAATAGGAAGTAAAGAAGAATAATTAGAATACAAAATCTATAATTAATTTTAATTCTAAAACCCCACCTTCTACCAAACCAACTAGCCATGCTGCTGTGTTTAGTACTGGTTAAATTCCTTTTAAACTCTAGAACACTTGGATACTTAACCCTAGTATAGATACCTACGTCTGTAACAATAAAGAAGACTTTACCTTCTTATACCTAATAGCAGAAGACGACTACCTGATTACTAGCAGAAATTTCGTGAAAATTTAAGCCTACGGAACAGTAACTATTACTATTAATACACCTACTGGGAAGTTAAAAATGAAGCTATCCTATATAGCACTAGCACCTACCTTTTTTATAAATATCATAGCACTTTTAAGAGCTACTAATAACGATATCCATTTTAACTTAGGACGAAATGTGCTATACCGTCTAGTAACTAGTAAAACAGTCTGCTATATAAAACGACTAGTGGGCCACTGGGCACTAATGCACAGAGAGCCTAAAAATACCCTAGACTTGATAACTTAATTAACCTTCTTAATAGGAAGATTTTAACTAAGCCGAATGGCCCGTAAACTAATTGGAGCTACAGCTACAAGATAGTATAAGATACTCGGCTATACAGGACCTAATACTATTACACAGCTTCCTAAGTATATTATTGGCGTAGAGCTAACCGAATTTAAAACCAACAAATAAGCACCGCTTAAAATTAAATATAAAGTTTGCTTATTAGCAAAGCACACGTAGCAGATCTCTTAAAGACGAGAATATGAATTTCCAGCCACTCAACCATTTAAACGGCTAGCATTTAATATTATCTACCTTGGAGTACTAGGGTATAACGGCAATAGATATGCCATGCACTTCTATTATATGTATTCCAAATTTAACTTTGTGTTTACCTCTAAGAATAAGGACAAAGTTACTATCCTACCTACTATTTGCAAGACTTACCGCCTAATTAAGACATAATTCTACTAAGACGTTGTTTTCTTCTGGAGTAATAACAAATAAGCATTTAGACAAACGGAAGACACCCTAGATATATAGTATACAGACAAAGGCATTACCTTTGAATGCCGAGCACCGTATACTAAGGAACAAAATGGCGGAGCTAAAAGATCTAGAAGAACCCTTATAGCACGATTAAGGTCTATATAGCTAGAAGCATCCTTACCCCTATCTCTAGGACTAGAAGCTTTCCTTACTACTAGCTATACACTTAATCGAACACTAAATAAGCAGCTAGGGTGGAAAACTCCGTATAATGTCGCCTATAGCAAGCTGCCATTACTTACCCATATGCACGAATATGGTTGTAAGACCTATACGCTGAACAAATAAGTTAGAAAGGGAGACAAGCTAACTCCTTATATATTAATAGGACACCTAGTCGGCTATAATTTAACAAATATCTATTAAATCTGGATTCCAAGCCTTTACAAAGTTATTTAAACTAGAGACGTTATATTTAACGAGACCTTATTCTATAACCCTAAGGGTTAAAACATTGATTACCTACTTAGGGAAGCATTAAAAGACACTATTTAGGCAATTAGTCTACTAGAACCTCTCTATAAGGACAAATCTAAGGATAAATCTATCCTATATAGACCTACCTTAAATGCAGATTAAATAACTACATTAAATGACTCGGCAGAGCTTCCTATAAAGGACATCAAACAGCTACCGACACCTAGCAGAACGGTATCTCCAGATCTGCTAGAAACAAACACCACACTAGGAGGACTTTAAGATAATATCTTGGATATAATTAAAACAGGTTCTACCTAGCCAAGCAGTTCACCAGAACCGTTGAATACAGCTCCACGAGCTAACGAGGTCTCGGCCAATCCTTCTACCAACCTCGTCCTACCAGAAGGTTCCAAACGAATTCGACGTTAAGTGTACGCAGCAGCACTAGCCAATATACCTACCCTATTTGGTTACTACGCTGGCTTTGCCATAGGACTAGTAAAAGACATTAACCGAACTAGATCCTCCCTGTATAGAGATAATCTTCCTCCTAAACTAAGGAACCTAAAAGAGCTAAGAAAGCACCCTTTAACTACCGGCTTTTAAAAGGCCATGGAAAAAGAATACAATGACCTAAAATGCCAAGGGACATTTAAGACTGTACTAAAAGAAGAAGTATATAACGAGCAGATCCTTTTACTAAAATGGGTCTTTAAATACAAGTTCGACAGCGACGGTTACCTTTAAAAGCTAAAGGCTTAACTATATGTCCGTGGAGACCTATAGATCACCGAAGAAGAGACCTATGTAGCAACCCTAGCTGCTCAAATATTCCGTGCCCTCATGGCTATAGCAGCTGCATTCAACTTGGAGATTTGACAGTATAATGCTGTAAACACATTTACAAACGCAAGACTAGTCAAGCCAGTCTACTGCTATTACCCAGAAGGCTTTAATTAAAATGGACATATCCTAAAGCTACTCATGGCGCTATATAGATTAAAAGTCTCACCACTACTTTAGTACAAAGAGCTTACTAGTACACTGGCCAAATTTGGATTAAAGCCTGTCCTAGGTACGAACTGCCTTTACACTAATAGATGACTTATTGTCTTCTTCTACGTAGACAATATTGCCGTTCTATTTGCTAAAAAGGACCTTTAAAGATTAGAAGAATTTAAAGCTAAACTTCTATATTAATACGAGATCCGTGCACTAGGAGACCTATAATGGTTCCTAGGAATTTAAATCGAACAAGATCGTGTAAATAGAAAGCTCTAGCTCTGCCAAGATTTATATATCGAAAAGATAGCTAGTTAATTTAATATTTAACCAGGAAGATTTCCTAAGTTACTACTTCCCGCTGAAGAACTGATTCCGTCCAACCAGTAGACGAACCCTTAAAGAACACTAGCCTATTAGCAATGGGTTGGTTCTCTTACGCACCTTGCCGTATTTAGAAGACCTAATATTACGAAGACGTATTCTAAGCTAGCCGAATTTCTTACTAATCTAAATTAAAAGCACCTCGATGCATTAAACCAAGCCATTGCCTATTGCCTTGGAACAAAATCTACAGCTATTAAATACTCTGGCGAAGTATTTAGAGCACACATCTACTTCAGAAACCCTAAAGGAGAAGATGTTACCTTTTATAGAGCATCTAACGCAGCATTTGCGGACTATAAAGAGACTAGACGGAGCTCTTAAGGATACCTTTTTATGCTATTTGGAGGACTAATTAATTGGAAGGCAACCCTACAATAATTAGTGACTTGCTTAACTACCGAAGCGGAGCTTCTCTCCCTGTCTATGGCTGCTGTTAAAATTATCTGGTGGCAGCGTTTCTTTAAGGCAATCGGTCTTAATTTAGAACGCGATTTTACCCTGCTATGCGATAATATGCAGACTATACAACTCCTAAGATAGGATATACCAAAGCTTGACACTAAGCTACGACATATTAACGTCCATCAGCACTAGCTTAGACAGGAAGTCCAAGACAAAAAGATTAATGTATAATGGGTCCCTATAGATAAAATGCCTGCCAACAGTCTTACCAAGATCCTACCCCGTCAAAGGCACAAGGTATGGATAAAGCAATTAAATCTAGTGGACATTCGACATTAGATCACTGCTACAACTAACAAAGACTCTTAAGTATCACCCTATACTACTCCTAAAGTTATATCTAAATTTCCTATTTTGGTATAGCTTCTATCTTCGTTTTATTTTCTATAGCTTTAACTACACCGTCAAATCTAGGGGGGTGTGTAACAGTTCACTAACACTACGCTGAGACACGAGACCGTCGCCTAAGAGGCTCCGAGACACAATCGACGCCACCCTCGTATGTCTCGGATACGGTCAAATATTGAGTCATAGACTACGGAGTTCTGGGTCTACTTTCATGTATTTAGTTCACTTGATTTCTATAGATTTAGAATTAAGTCGTTCTTTTAATACCCACACTTGCACTGTTACAAGAAGAAAGTAGGTTAGGGAGTATAAAAAAAGGATTGCTAAAGGACAAGTCACCTAAGGGGAACTTAGGAGGAGCAACTACTATATTACTTAGAGTTGTTTCCTTTTTTAGAGACACTACTTATTTATTACCTAGCTTAGCTAAACCCTATTAGACAAGTTTCTACTCCTTAAAACAAACCTTCTTATAAACACATTTAAGGCGTTAAAGATAAGTATAAGCCAGACACTAGGCTTTAAAGACGTGTGCGGACTCTTCTAAGGCATATTAAACCTTAAGCAGCGCTAAGGCCAGCTCACTATTAAGTTTCGCAACAATAGATTAAATATAAAACCCTATAATAAGTTACTTAGGGAACTTAAAGACTACTAAGAGTTATAGGACGCGTATACTTAGCGTTAGAGACAGAGTAAACATCACAGAATAATTAAATATTTGCTTTAGTACACTCTGAATAAGAGGATAGTTACTAAGATAAAGGACTCGCTAGCGCAATATAGACTAACCCCTCTTTTGCGCACCGAGAGCAAGGAACCGACATTACTTTACCTAGTAATAGTATTAAAGAAACAGTACGCAGGCAACGCTCAACCTAAGAGAGAGAAGAAGATGCTTTAGGTATAATAAGTAAGGATATTAACTAAGTTGATTAGATGGACATTACACCTCTAATAGACGACTTGGAGATATTAGGAATCTTTAAGGACGAAGATAAAGAGGAGGGAGATAGTATTATAGACAGCTTAAGTATAATGTTATAACTACTTGGGGAAGAGTTGGAAGAAGCTAGTTAGTTAATATAGGTATAGTTTAGGATAGAACCGGTAGAACTATGTAATAAGGAATAGTAACTAAGGTTATATGGCGTTAAACGTATTAACTGTGTTAAATGGAAGGGACGTTACGTTTAATATAGACAACACGTACCTTATATACAAGAGAGGATTTCTTAGGCGTACGGTTATGTATTTAAAGGACCTTAGTCCCTACCGTAGATAGTTCTCTCCTTATAGTGAATCTTAGAATACAATTAGAGTTAATCTATTAGGCAACCACTCCACCAGTTATTATTACATTGTTGACTTCTTGTTTACCTATACACCTAGCCCAATAATAGGACCCACCGTAGTTCTTGCTACAAGGTTCCGTTATAGGTAGGGAGGATAAAGAAGGAAGGTCCTTCTTTAGCCTCTCTACGTAAGTTTCCTTAGTAGGAGCTACCTCCTTATAGAGGGCTCTTACTTCTTCTACTAGTCCTCTTAGAATATCTTTTGCTTTTTCTTTTCCTTATATAAAGGGGGTTTCTCCTGCTAGGATACTCCCTCTAGCTTTTTAACTTATTCTTTTTCTTTTTTTCCTTCTTCTTCTAGCCCTTTATAGGCCTAAGCTAGGCTTTCTAAGGCCTTTTATAGGTGTTGTTTTGGAGAAAGGGGAGGGAAAGGTATACTAGGTATACTATCCGTAGTAGTATTTGATTTTATTGTCTTTTTTGCACGTTTTTAGTTTTGGCTTTTATTTTTAGGAGAAGACTAAGGATGTCCTCTTTTTTCTCCTACCCTAAATAGGCTAGAAGAAGAAGAAGTGAACCTTCAAACCGGAAAAGTAACAGTCCGACCTCCAAGCGGGCTTAGACCGCCCGGGCCACGCGCGCTTAGGCTAAATCTCAACGTTACCACTAAAGATAAGCCCCTTTCTCGGAAAAGTTAGCAAAATTCTATATACGGCTTAGTTAATGCCTAGAAATACCTAGTACGCCTTAATATAAGATAGGGCGCGGAGTTATACCTACTCTAAAAGTATAAGATAATATGTCGCATTTTATAGATTTTTTAAGAAAAAAATTACTATTTAGTCCTTTTTCTAGTACTTAACGGACTGTTATAATAGAACCTAGCGCCAGGTTTCTAAAGGCATATAATTACTAGTAAAATTGGCTTAAAGCTTCTTTAAGACCGAAAAGTAACCGTCTGGTAACCGTCCGGTAACAGTCCAGTAGTAAAGGTAACTATTCTTAAGGGGTGCTACCGGGAATCTGGCCTTATATACTAAAATTTCTAAAAGCGGGTATGCGCCGTAGGCACGAATTTTTTTAACGTAGTAGATACTAAATCTTATTATAAATTCTAAATGCGCATTTATAATTTATCGGAAAAAACAAGAAGTAAAACCGCAAAAAGGGTTTATCGTTTTATTACGCTAATTAAAATCATTATTATCCTAAGGCTAAGATTCCCCTTTAAGTTCTTAATATTTCTAAGCAATTTAATAATTACTCTTATATACCTCCACCTTTAAACCTTTTTAATACATAAAAACTTCGTTAAAACCCGGTAATTTTCCTTAATATTCAGCTCTTGCCCTTACAGCATTCTTGGTATCAATTATTTAACGTTTTAACCGAGCTTTTAATACTATTTCCATCTATTTCATACGCCTACTCTACTTAGAGCTCTTATTAACCGTAGAAAAGTCCTCCTAAAAAGCAGTTTTACTAGAATACATACTATATATTGATATAATAGTCTATAAAATAAAGTATAATTAGTAAATATAAGTAGGGCTTTTAATATAAATTAGATATATTAATACCTTTTGCTCTAAATAGCCCTTTTTTAAGGTTTCCTAAGACTCTTTTACCACGCTACGGTATAATTAAGCCCAATATTTTAATGGAATTGGAACACCTTTTACTTTTATAAGTAAAGAGTAGTGCCAATCATAAAATAATTAAGAAATATTATTAGTATAACTAATAATTCCGTGTGGCCATATAATATCCTCGTTTAAGAACTTTAGTAGTGTTCCGTTTATAGTAATTTCCCTGGATGGGCGGTAGTTTTCTTAAAGTAGCAGCGAAGATTTTAGGGCATTTAACTGGAAAATCGAGGTTAATACTTAAGGTTAGTTAAGGTGCTAAACATTAGACTAAGATAGATTTTGTATAAGTTTTAAGAAAGTCTCCTAAAGACCTCACTATACTAAAGTAAAATCTCCAGTAGTCTTAATATTTAAGTTAAAATTAAATAAATTCTGCCTTTAAATAGTAACCTCTGCTTAGAGAGGCAAAGCGCAATCTTTTTCTTAATGCAGCCGAGATATATTAGAGGAATTCTCAGAGACTAAAAGAGTATAAGAGTAGGTCTTAGAGGGACCAAAAAGTAAAGGCATTTTTTGGTATTTTTAAAGATCATTTGCACGGTATAGGTAAATTCTTAGAGGATTAATATCCTTTATATTAGATTCTTTAAGAAACCGCACCATTTCTCCTTTATCTTGCTTAAAGAAATTAATTATATTTTTCTATTAAGGATATACTCTCTTTATAGTTATACTAACATTTTCTTATAAATTGTAATTTTTTAATATGTTCTTCTTTTAAATTAAATAAATTCCTCAGTAAACCTAAGAAGCCGTTTATTTTAAACGGCAACTATAGCATCTTAAGCTTTATTTTTTATTAAACCTAAGGTTCCTCCTATACCCTAATTAAGCTGCTGCTTTTTTCTTTTTAATGGAGCTATATTAAGAAAAACAATTACAATAATAGAACTTTTAGAGATTTTATTAAAAATATCTCAAAATTTTAGATATTTAATTTTAGATTTGTATAGCGAAAATGGCTGTATTAGCGGTTTTTTCTATAAACGCTAATTATTTTTTAGATTTCTTTAATAAAGGACTTACCCTGCACCTTATTTTTACTAAAAACCTTCTAATTATTTTCCATACACTATAAGCCTTAGAAAAATTAAGAAATACTTCCTTTCTTCTTAGAAAATGTCTTATCTCTCTAAAATTAACTCTTTTCTTTTATTATTAGATACTAAAACTCCCTTAAATCCTATACAGAAAGCTATAGAAGATGCTAAAATTAACGAGGAACTTAATAAGTAATAAAAGATTTTAGTAGCAGAATCTAATAATTCTGTTAAAATTAACGAGTTGTTTGAAACTGTATATAAGGCTATAGAGGGTGCATTAGCACCTATAACTTTATTAGGTTATACAGGGTATATTTCCTATATATTCTAAGAATTTAGTTAAAAATACTTCTATCTAATAAGATTATTCTAGGCAAATTAAAAAGTATATTAAATTTATAAAAAAGGAAGCCCTAGAGCTTAAAAAGTTCGTTAAAAAGCCAAATAAAGATGTTCCACCATTAATATGCCTGTGGATTTAATCTGTTTATAAAAAGGCCAAACCTAGCTTATCTTCTTAGTTACTATAAGAAAGTGAGAATAGAACCTGGTTATATGCGCAAAAAATACGTGCAGCAGTCTCCTATTTCTACGCTTATGAGGTTCGTCTTAGAAGTGATTAATTTTCTAAGAAAAGTAATAGAGAATGGACAGGAAACCCAACACTTTTAGATATTGTGGTAAGATATATAAGAAGTCTATATAAATAAAAGGTATATTTTCTTTCTCGGTAATACCAATAATTATTTACTATTTACTATAACTAACGCTATTTTATAGACTCGTGTAGGAGAAATATAAGAAAGCGTAAAAGCAATTACTGTATTAAAGCTTTGAGAGCTTTACGAATATAACGCAAATCTTAAATATACTTCTTAGTTATCCCGTCTTCCTACAGGTTAAGGAGGACGGATTTGGGGAGGTGTTTATTAGCGTATTATAATGAGCCTTATATATGCGATAGCTTTTGCCTGTTTTCTTAGATTTAATGAGGTTCTGCGTATTAAAGTTTGGTATATTTAAATCCATAACCTTATTACTAGAAAGGTTAAACTTATACTTAATTTTTGGAAAACATATTAAACAGGAGGTAAGATCTTAAAAATTTAAAACATAACTACCTAATTTTAACGGCTTTATAGAAATCTAACCCTTTTTTCTTTACTTTAACCGAGAAGAGCCCTGGCTTGATGTAC
>Ga0307507_10002490_pt1 | contig 38454 bp, 11 predicted proteins | sample 7_EM_MG_FD_207223 | JGI IMG/M metagenome (GOLD analysis project Ga0307507, IMG submission 207223) | Populus trichocarpa ectomycorrhiza microbial communities from riparian zone in the Pacific Northwest, United States - 7_EM | ecosystem: Host-associated > Plants > Roots > Unclassified | place...
AGAAGGCTCCTAAGCCGTACAAAAGCATACCAACTCTAGGAGGAGATTCTTATATAGACCGCTAGGGGGCGGTCTAGTACTTAGGTTAACCCCATTATAAGATATCTAAAAGAATGGTAAAACCCCCTATTAATTGGTAGTGGCAGCTAACTGCTTATGGAAAGCCCCCTAGGCCTTTAGGCCTAGGTAACTAGGACTAAATACTAGAAAACTAGGGTAGAGGCCTAGATAAGCAGGTATATTAAACTCTACTATATAACTACCTACCTCTTCTTTATAAGCAACCTGCTTAATACCTTTAAGGAAGAGGCGACCTAGGGGATAGGCTTCGTTGATAATATAAACCTAATTACATATAGGCCAACAGCCGCAGAGAACTATAGGACACTAGAGAAAGCCTATAACACTTATATAGAATAGGCAAGACAATATAGAGTTCAATTCTCACCAGAGAAATACCAGCTAATCCATTTTATAAGAAAATGTAACCAATCTGCAGATCTTTAGCATATAATCCATATCTAAGGCTTTAGGGGTCAACTGGTTTAAGGCCTAAGGGTATTAGGAGTATAGGTAGACAGTAAGCTCCAATAGAGCGTATATACGGCGTAAGCGGCCCATAAGGGCTAAGTATAGTATATCGCTATATCTAGGATCGTTAATTCTATATAGGGTCCATGCTTCCAGAGGTTACGCCTACTATATATAGCAGTTATCCGGCTAACTATAACATATAGATCTAGCATTTAGGCCACTAGAGAAACCAAAAAAGGCCCCCCTAAATCACTCCTTAAACCACTCCAAAAGGTCCAAATAGTCTGCCTTAGGAGTATAACAGGCGGGTATAAGCGAACGGCTATAGCACTACTTAAGAAGGAAGCCAATATTCCCCCTCTATAACTATATATTAAAGCCAATGCAATATAAAGGGTGTAAAAGAAACGCAACTCTAACATTATAAAGTATATTAAGACACGCCTAAATAAACTATAGAGGGACCCTAGGGTACCCTATAGGAGAAGGAACCAACAACCCCAAAGTAGGGAAGATATATTAGGAAAACAGGTAGAGAAAGCAGAAGAAGAATAGTACGGCGCTAGGGCCTAGGCCTATATAGAGAAGGAAGGGAGACGCGCAAAAGGCCAGCAAAGACAACAGTAAGGGAGAGAAAGGAGCTAAAGTAGAGCATAAAAGAGTACTAGAAAACCATCTACCGCAACACAATTCTAGTTGGACCGACGCTGGAGAGATAAATAGGAGTTAAAGGTATAGAGGTAGACTTAAGCAAGGGGAACCTAAGCCATAGTATAGGTAATACTATAGGGGGTAAATACCTAAGGGCTCTAAGAGGGCCTAACAAAGGCAGAAAATATAATGGCAACACTCTTAAGGACAGAAATAATAGGACTAAAAGATTGGCTTTACTAGGTGGGTATCCTAGTAGGTAGCCTAAGGTGTAAATATAGCTGGCCAAGATAGACACCAAAATACGTAATACTATTATACCCCTTACGCACCGGCTAAGAAGCAATGCTCTTAGCAGCTAGCACAGAAAACTATAATACACTGCTCTTAATATAGAAAGGCCTTAAGGCGGCTACCCAGTGGCTTATTAGCTAAAATATACTAGACCAGTTCTAGGTTGCAAAGGAAATAGCAATAAAAGGTAAAGGGGTGAGTAACAGGCGCCCCCTAATAACTCTATAGGAGTAGAGTATAGTGTATAATACTAGCGCGTCTGTAGGTTTGTTACGGCAGCAGTGGTTCCCAAGGAGATTAAAAAGTAAGGTAGTAGAGCACTACTGGTAACTTATAGGCGACTCGCAAGCAAGCCCCAAAAGGTAGGAAGATAGATTACAGGGTTTTCTTAAATAGAGTTTTCTCCCCATATATATATAAGGAGTAGTCCGCGTGGGCCTAACAGGGATCCGAATCGGATGTTAAGCAATAAATAATAATAATATATAGATACTCTTAAAGATATATTACTAGCAAAATTAGTAGCCCTATCCTCTTATAATACCTATTACTTAATATAATGTTTATAGCTAAGTTGACTTAGCTAAGATTAGAAGGCTCTACTAGTATAACCGCGATTTTTGGCTAGCCTAGTAATTATTAGATAATCTATATTCTCTAAAGGCGTAGGTTACGTGTATAAGTTATATGCACGAAGACACGTCACTAAAGACACGTCAGATTAAGGTTAAAAAGACACAATACAAGATCATCAATCAATTAACCCATTTTCATCAATAAACTCATCTATTTGAACTTCGTAACAGTTATAAGCCTAGTCCGCCGACTTAAGAAGCTAGTTAGCTATTACTCAATTATTTAAAGAAATTCTACCTCATCGTCAGACTCTGACACCTCATCATTAAGGACGCAGACTCTGACAGAAATCCTATCTTAAGTGTCACAGGACGATTCTGACACGAACCTTCCATAAGATTCTACAAGATTCTATATCAATCGTCACAGGACGACCCTAATAACAAGGACAATCCTGACAATAAGGACGATCCTGACGACAAGGACGATCCTAACAACAAAATACCATCTCAATTCCCCACCTGCCTATTAGTTAAAATAACTCCACTAACGTCAAGTTTGTTAACTACAATCATCCTCAATAAACTAAAAGACTGGGAGTAATGGATCTGGCAACTATAAGCCCTAGTAGATAAACGAATTTGGGCCCATGTTAACCCAGACAATACAGCACCTTAACAAGCTCTACTACAAGAACCAGCCTATCCAGAAGTTACTAATTTTAATGAGAATATAACCTTATATACACAGCTCTCGACGAATTAACGGAAAGCGTACAAGAACAGTAGACGATACTACGACTAGGACATAAAGTACTTTCTAAAATAGGAAGAGTATCTGTAACAGATACGCACCTAGATTATATCTATAGTATTAATTTAGAAGAAGCTACTGCTTAACCCTTCCCTTATAGTTAAGGAATGGCTAATTCGGTTAAAAGAAGACACTAAGCCTTTAAAGAACTTTATAATAAGGAAGGTATAACTACAGTACACAGAGTCACTTAAAGGGCTTAAGCAGATAAAGGTTACCCAGTAGCTTAACCAATAGGAGCATGTAATAAAGATAGTAGAGAAGCATAATCTTCTATAAATAACTAATAGGATCTGGCTAATAGACCTTATAAATGCAATACGACCTATAAGCAAAACCTATTTTATTCTATATATAAAGCAGGCAAATAATACCAAAAAGGCTCTCTTATTAGAATACCATAAAGTAGTAATAGAGCTATAAAAAGTATTCTAAACCCTTTCTAAAGCCGTACCTACAACGGCGAGAGGGAGTGCATTTAATGTAGACTTTGCAGGAGAGCCCAAAGAGGGTATCTCTATTGCTGCTAAAGTCCAAAAAGGAAAAGGGAACAGCTTATCTCGCAGCCAAAAAAGGGCAGGTATAAATTTAACTAAAAAGATGTCTTCTAAAGGGTTAAAGAACCTCAAATGCCTGGTATGCGATATAAGGGGACATACCCTTCCTAACTATTAGTATCTATTTAAGAGCAAAAGGCCTAAGGGATTTAAAGCCGTAGGTACATGTATAAAAAGGGTGCTTATAAAGGTAGAGTAAGATAAGGATCTAGCTGCCTAAGTAGAATAACTTAAGCTTAAGGAATTAAAGATTAATAAAGCTTAATAATAATAGGAGATAGTTAAGATCAAGGGAGAAGCCAATGCGATATTTCTAGAATTATATTACACCGGTTAACTCCATCTATTAAAGCTATTAACTATTCTTAACTTAGGAACCACTCTCTATATCTTTAATAACCTCTCTTGTTTTTACAATTTTAGGAAAGCTCTAAGACACAAATATATCATCGCCGGCAGCTTAGAAGTGCCTATACTAGGTTACAGTAATATCACTATCTAGGTTACAAAACTAGACAAGAGCAAGGGAATCCTACGTCTTAAAGACATTGCCTTTTATACGGACTTCAATATAAATCTAGTGTCGTTCCGTCTACTTTAAAAACGAGGGTTCTACTAGGATAACAAAGGAGACAATAATCTGCTAGTTTAGAAGGATGACACAATCCTATATTAAATAGAAGAACGTTATGGATAATAGACTATTAAATATATCTAACCAGGAAGTCTATCAGCGTTTAATATAAGCCAACTGCTACGCCGCTAACAGAAGCGTAGAGCATTGTTAAAAGACACTTATCTAGATTTAAAAGGTAATGCGTATCTATAGTATTTACGTCTAGGTTATCTAGGACCTATAAGCCTTTACTATCTAGGTCTTAATACCTTAGGAGTTAAGCTTTAAGGCCCAAAGACAACGGAATATTAATATTACAGTCTCGCCAAAATTAAGCGTTAGGTCTTAAGAAGGTTCTTAAAATAGAATATTAATAAACCTTATCTTAACCTCTATATTAATTGGACTAACCTTAAGGAAGCGCATGCTGGATTTATACAAGTTATATTTATCTATAACACCTTCTTAGGAAGAACCTTCCCGTATTTTATAATAATGCATAGTAAGGAGAAGGAGACACTATAAGTACTTAAAGATTTTATCCAATGGATTCGTCTGAGGTATAACCTTAAAGTTAACACTATTAGATTAGACAACGAGCTAGGGAGAAAGAGAACTCTTAAATAGCTATAGACTTAAGGGATTATATTTAAGCCTTTGGCGCTATATACCTAAGCTTAAAATAGTACCGCCAAACGCTTAGGGGGTGTAATTATTAAGAGAACATAAGTAATAAGAATTGCTGCCAAGCTACCGCATAATCTATGGAACGAGATTGTTAACTATATAGTCTACCTTCAAGATTGAACGCTACAAGAAAGCAATAGATGGAAATTACTATATAAGAGGTTCCATATCTACCTAGCAAATAAGAGATTAAGAAAACCATAATTAGCGTACCTAAAAGCCTACGGCTGTAGGGCGTATGTAATGACGTTAGATACCTAGCTAAAGAAGAAAAGGCTAAGTAAGCTAAATCCGCGAGCCTATATTAGCTACCTTATCGGCTACAACTCTACCAATATCTACAGGATCTGGATTCTATATAAAGGTATCATTATCTCTACTAGGGATGTTATCTTTAATGAGAAGACGTTCTTTAACGGGAAGTAAACGGACATCTTAAAGGATCTACACGCCAAATTAGATACGCTAATTAAGAAGATTTAACTCCCTAATACCCTAACTAAAAACGAGGTTCTCCTGGAAGACAATAATAAAGTATTTAAACCGTCAATTTAAGAGGAAGACGTTAACAATAAGCCAGTTTAAGCCTTTAATAAGTTAGCAAATCTTAACCTTATAAGAGCTCTTAAAGATGCGTATTATACGCCACCTCTAATAGAAGAAGATAAAGAATCTCTATATGCCTTTTACATCAAGTATCCTATAAAGTTAGATATATAAGGTACTAATTAAAACATCGTCAGCTAAGTAGGAGACGGGTTTTACACTTAGGGGGTATTTAACAACTTAGTTAAAAACTTATTTAAGGAAGCCAGTAATAATAGGTTTAAAGACTTTATTACTAAAAGTATCACATTAGCCTATTATAGCGCCTTCTTAGCAGGAAGGAAGTTTAACCTTAATAGTTGACTTAATAATAGCAAGCTAAAATTAGGCAGAACACGCGATATTAGATTATATAGGAAGAACCTATCTCTGCCACCTTAGTTAATCTAGGACCTTAATACGCATCCTCTTTAAGATTAGTTTTAAGAGGCTTAACAAGCCCATCTCTAATCTTATTATTAAATAAGGTCGTTTTAAGAAATAAAAAAGAAGTATGTAAAGGGATAGCAGATCCTTAGCTTAATATAGGTGTTCGTCTACAAGATAAACAAGTACGGATTTCTCTAGAAATGCAAGGCACGCTTAGTAGTATACAGAAATTAATAGGCCCCAGGAGACCTACCTACGAGAGCTACTATATTAGCTAGTACGACCTTCTGAACCCTTATAGCGATTACCGCAAAATTCGACCTGGAGACGACATAGATAGATATAGTCAATATATTTGTCCATTATAATCTTAATAAGGTCGTCTACATAAAGCTACCGCCAGGGTTTAACAAATGAAAGAAAGACAAAGTACTGTGCTTATAAAAAGCCTTATACGGACTATAACAATTACCACTATTATAGCAGAAGAATCTTACAAGCTCGTTAAACGAATTGGGCTTTAAAGAGGTACCTTAAGAGCCATATATTATGCTAAAAGGTGAAATAGTCGTCTTCTTCTACGTTAACAATATTGTCTTCTGCTACTAAAAGATAGATAAGAAGAAAGCTTAAGAAGCAATTAAGGAGCTATGCAAGGAATACCAGATAAGTATCCTTAGCGAGCTAAAATAGTTCCTAGAAATCCATATGCTATATAATTATAGCTAGAGGCTCCTGTGGCTATCCTAGAAAGCCTATATTAAGAAGATAGCTAACTAGTATAAGATAGATCTTAGAGGGCGTCTTCTAGACACTTCTATAGCAGAATTAGAACTCCTCCCTATTAATCACTAATTAATCCGTCTAACGCTTCCGTCCCCTAATATAGACCTACTAGTCCGTCCTATGTCCCTACCAAGAGAAGCAGCTTCTACGATGCTATATTAGAGAAAAATGGGTTTAATACTTTATACAGCCACTACAACACGCCCGGATATTGCTTTTGCAGTATTATAGCTGGCAAGGTTTAATCAGAACCTAAGCTAAGAGCATTATTAAGCGGTAGACAGAGTAATCTAGTACCTATATAGCACGAGGAGCAGAGCAATCTACTATAGAGGAGACAAGGAAGGAATGAATGGTAGAGGGAGAGATAAAGGAATACGCAACAAAGGACGAGACGATAGAAGAGACGGTAGAGGTAAAGCGCAATCATTTATCTATACCAGCGATGCATTATTTGTGGACAACTCTATTAACAGAAAGAGCTCGCAAGAATACATTATAAAGCTATTTAGGGGGCTAATTACCTGGAGAGCAAACAAGTAGGGTACAGTAATGACGTTAAGCACAAAAGCCGAGTTATTAGCCCTATTACAGACAGCAAAAGAAGCTATCTTAATTAGTAGGCTGTTTAAAGCAATAACATTACGCCTAAACAAGCCCTTAATTATTAAATGTAACAACACGCAAACGCTCCAACTAATTACGAAGCTCTGATATATTGATATTTATTAACACTAGCTACGTTAGGAATACGCAATAAGACAAGTACGATTTTAATAAATAGCGACAAAGGAGATAATTGCTAATGGACTTATAAAGGCCCTGCCCAAGCAGAGGTTTCAAAGCTTTATTAATATAATTAGGATAGTAGATATCAAGGAGTAGCTAGATAAGGAGAAGCAACTAGAGGACCTAAGGGACAGTATTAGAGTAAGACGGAAGGACTTAAATAAGATTACGGTTTAATTAACTCATTAACGGACATAAGAAGGTAGCTAGCTTTGACCTTAAAGAGCTCTAAGCTAAGGGGGTGTGTTAGATAATCTATATTCTCTAAAGGCATAGGTTACGTGCATAAGTCATGTGCATAAAGACATGTTACTAAAGACACGTCAGATCAAGCTCAAAAAGACATGATACAAGATCATTAATTAATCAACCCATTTTCATCAATGAACTTATCTATTTGAACTTTGTGACAGTAATATCCTTATGCGGACCTTTATACTAATCCTTAATTAGAAATATTGCCTTACCTTTTTAACCACTACCACAAGCACTGCGTCTAAGTCGTTACTATATTATATTAATGGACTTATCTTTATATATATAATACTGCACAATATGTGACGGTGCTAGAGCACGTTACCTACTAAATTCTACCATACTGCTGCCATATTCTGCCAACCTACAATTGGCTCGCTTACCGCTAGCGCCTCAGCAGCTGCCCCTTTATATATGTTTACTATGGTCCTTACGACCCCCTTCTTTTCTTCTCCTTAGCTTAGTATCTTTATTAGATAGCAATCCACAAGCTTTGGTTTAGAGGCATTTATACAAGCCGTTATATTATACTAAGCTCTCTATACACTGCCTAGGAAGGCCTTAATAATATCCCCACATCTTAAAAAAAACTTCGTCTGCAACGACGCGTCGACGCGCTATACTCAGACACTAGAACAACTTTATACTGCCTAGAAAGGCCTTAATAATATCCTACTTTATAAGCTAGGTAGGACTGGACCTATACCCCTAGAATTAAAACCAAAGCGTATAAGACTAACGAACCCTAGGAAGCTAATAATAGCACCTAAAGCAAGCTTATCTAAAAGACCTACCTCTACCCAAGAGGAACACAAGATCCAATTAGGATCAGAAATTAAAGACAATAACGATATTACAGATATACGCGAACAGATTCGCGCCCTTGCGGCTAATTAGAAGGTTAATTGTCTTTAAGCCTAAAGCATATAAGAGACTCTAAAGGAGATCCTAAAAAGCCTTACTGCCTTATAAAGTAGCCTAGCCTCCCTTTTATAAAGCCTTAGTTAACCCATTCGCTTAACCAAATATAATATACTAGGGAGTACAGATATAATAATAAAGTAATTAAAATCCGTTAAGCTTCCTAACCCTTAACTACTATCCAATGGGATAGACTATACCTTTAAGAACTGGAGGATCTAAGTACAAGAAAAACTCTAAATTAACTATAACCATTTCCCCTCCAAAGAGGCTAAAATGCTCTACCTCTTTGGCCAAACCATAGGGGACGCCTAACGTCACCTTTAAGCTAAGTTTAAAGATGACTTTCCTATCTAATTTGTATCTGTTAATAAGATACTATAGCACCTAGCGGCTATCTATATTAACCTAAATAAAGTATAGGACGCTTAGTACAACTATAACCGCCTAATAATAAAGCCGAACTAACCCTTTGCCAAATTCTAGACTTAATTCTTATACCTTATAGGAGAAGGCTAGGTCCCCCTTAAAAACTACTAATTAGACCTTTACGATAAACTAATAATTAGGCTATAAGAGAAGATTACTATAACTTTAGATGACCTGCCAACCCATAAAAGACTTGCAGCTTATTGCCTATTATTGGACTTAGAGCTAAAGCGGATTAACACCCGCCTAGATTAGCAGAAGCAACCCTATAGCGATTAAAGCTTACCCGCCACCCCTATAGGAGCTAGAGTAGGAAGACAAGCCATAACCGCTACTACACTAAAAGCGGTCACAACTACGCACTGGCGAGCCTCGCCTGACTAGCTATGTACTACAACCTCAACTAGTACTTGTCGCAATACCCCAATTAACCCTGCTACAGCCACTCGCTATAACTATAATAAGGAGGGTTACTTTACCTTGTCTTACCCAGAACTAAAGGATATTAAGGAGATAGAGAAAGGAGAAACGTCTAATAAGTTAAGAAAAGAAGAACCCTAGGGAAAGACTCCCCCCTAGGGTATCTTATTAATCTTAAAGAGATTAATCTAAGTTAGTTAATAGGTGGAAAACACTTTATGGTTCCATGTATAGTATCTTAAAATAGATATAGAGTTAACTTAACTGCCCTTATTAATACTAGAGCAAATAGCTTTGCCTTTATAAATACTACCTATGCGATTAACGTTGCCAAGTTTCTAAATGTAAAAGCTACCCTACTAGAGAAGCCTATCTAGGTAAAAGGCTATAACGGCTAAGCCAGTAAGCCGGTTACCCACGTCCTAAAGTTATATATCTCCCTTAATGGATAACGTTAATATAGTATCCCCTTCTGCATCTTAGACCTAGGGTCCCATAATATAATCCTTAGCCAAAAATAGATGTCCTACTTTAATATTTAGCTAAATATATAACAAAGACAGTTTATCTAGCTGGAGGATAGGCTAAAATTACCCTCCTTTATTAGAGAAATCTGAACCGACCGTAAGACACTAGCTATAAAGTCTAACCCTACATACTAGCAGGATATCCGGGCCTGTGACCTAGCCTTTGCCTAAGAAGACGCCTGCCGCGAAGCTAGAAAGAACTTTATACTAACAAAGATACTCTCCTAAAGCGCTATATTTAAGGAGGACTCTATATACAGAAGCGGGACAGATAGTAATATAGATAATATCCAAATCGCGTAAATTTAACTAGTGTGGAAAAGAACGTACTAATAAGATATAAGGGATGACCTCTAAAAGATGCGACAGAAGTTAAAAGGAGTAATAACAACGCTAATACCCTAGAGGGCCCTAAGGTTACGCATGCCCCTAGTGTTATATAACCCCCCTATAGTAGACATTGCCGCAATTAGCGCTATAGTATTCCACTTTAATATATACTAGAAGGACAATAAGGTCTTTATAACGAGCCTATATAAGATTAACTGGATTATTAATAAGAGGGAAGAAAAGATAATTAAGGAAACTAATAAGGAACTGGTTAAACGTTTCCTTTCTACTGTCTATACTAAGTATAAGGACGTATTCTTAAGGGCGGCTTCGGATAAGTTACCCCCTTACTAGATATATAATTATAAGATTTAATTGGAAGCCAATAACTCGCTAGGATATAGCCCCCTATACTAATAATTAATAAACAAGCTAAAAGTAACAAAGTAGTACTTGATTGATAACCTTAATAAAGGGTTTATTAAGCCAAGTTAAACCCCTTTTACTTCCCCTATCCTATTTATAAAAAAGCCTAGTGGAGGCCTTTGTTTTTATATTAACTATCAGAAGCTAAATGCTATTACTTAAAAGAATTGGTATCCTATTCCTTTAATTAATGAAACCCTTGCACGTTTAAGCTAGGCAAAGATCTTTACTAAACTTAATATCTGCTAAGCTTTCTACTAAATTAGGATAGACCCTGCATCTAAAGATTTAATAACGTTCTGTACCTATTATAGGTCCTATAAATATAAAGTTCTTTTTTTTGGACTAATAAACGGACCGGCTACGTACCAAAGGTATATAAATAACGTTCTTTTTAATTACCTTAACAAATTCTATACGGCATACCTAGACGATATCCTTATATACTTAAATAACGAACTTAAGTACCAAGTTTATGTTAAGAAGGTCCTAGAGAGATTACGGAACGCGGGCTTGTAAGTTAATATTAAGAAATATAAATTTGGGGTAAAACGTATAAAGTACCTCAGGTTTATAGTAAGTATGGATAGGATCGAAGTCAACCTTAAAAAGGTTAACGTAATCCATAACTGGCAGCCCCCTTATACTATAAAGGGGATCCAGTCCTTCCTAGGTTTTTATAATTTCTACTACCGATTTATCCGTAACTACAGAGTTGTGGCAACGCCTCTTATACAACTTACCTAGAAAGACACGCCTTTTGTCTTTAATAATAACTATATAGAAGCCTTTAGAGAGTTAAAAGATTGGCTTATCTCTTCTCTAATTCTTTATTACTATAACTTAGACCTTAAATTAATGCTAGAGACGGACGCTTCTGATAGAGTTATAGCGGGAATCCTATTATAGTTATATCTAGATAGCGAATGGTACCCTATTACTTTCTTCTTAAAAACAATGGACCTAGCTAAGTGTGACTATAAGGTATACAATAAAGAAATGCTAGCTATTATCTAATTATTATCCCAATGGCGCGCAGAGCTTAAAGGCATGAACTCCTAGATTAAAATATATATGGATTATAAAGCCCTAGAGTACTTTATAACTATAAAGCAGCTTACTAGATAATAAGCCCGCTAGGCCAAAATACTCTCCAAATTCTTCTTTATGATTATATATCGTTCTGGCAAGCAAAATATTAAAGCTAATATATTAACCCGAAGGGAACAAGACATAGGACCCTAGGATAAGCTAAAGACCTAATACTAGATGCGTGCCCTCCTCTATCCTAAATAGCTTAACTTACAAATTCTTAAAGAACTAGACTCTAAATAGAATGAGCTAGCACCCTTAAAGGTAGCAGTCTTGAATGAACTAATAGGGCTAGTTAACCGCATCCTAACTGTAAACCGCACGGCTAACTCCCTAAAAGCCCTCCGCGACTAAGCCGTAAAGGAGGACCCTAATTTAGAAATAGAAGAAGGACTACTTTTATACTAAGAATGGCTTATAGTTCTAGATATTAATAACCTATAAACAGAGTTAATCTGTGAAGCCCACTATTAAGTCTCTACGGCATACTTTGGTTATAATAAGACCCACCAACTACTAGCGCCCTATTACTACTAGTGAGGACTTCTATCTAATATGGATTGATTTATTAGAAACTGCCACGCCTATAGACACGTAAATGCCCCTAGGGATTAAACTTCTAGGTGGCTATAACCGCTGCCAGTTCCAGAACGCCCTTAGTAATATATTACTATAGACTTTAAGTCATTTCCAAAGGATGCCTATGGCCACGATGCAGCCTTTATAGTGGTTAACCGACTATATAAGCAATCTGTCTCCCTCCCTTGTTTTAAGACTATAACTGTAAAGGATATAGCCTGCCTCTACGTTGACAATATCTATTAATTCTACGGCGCCCCCAAATTAATTGTCTCTAACTATAGCCCCTAGTTTATATTAGATTTCTGGAATAAACTCTGCTGTATCCTTAGGATTAAGATTAAGCTCTCTACTATATTTTACCCTTAGATTAATGGCTAAACCAAGATTATAAACTAGTACCTTAACTAGTAACTACGGCCCTTTATAGACTACTATTAGGATAACTAGTTGGAATTACTGCCTATAATAGACTATACGCAGCTTATACTCCCCTATAACAGTATAGGGATGTCCCTATTTAAACTGCTCTACGGGTATGCACCACAAACGTCCTTTAATTGGGATAGGCCTACTAAACCCACTATGGCCCGCGAACGCCTCAGCCACAAAAAGGCCTAGGCATTTGCTGAGAGAATACATGGAGCCTAGGAGACTGCTTAAATAATTATAAGAAAGGCGCAAGAAAAAAAGGAGTCTAATATAAACCAATATTGTTGCGAGGAAGACTTCTAAGTAGGAGATAAGGTATAGGTATTAATAAAGAACTAGAAAACCCAGAGGCTGAGCCGCAAGTTAGACCACCAAATGGCTGGCCTATATAAGACTCTTTAAAAGGTAGGACATTCTTTTAAGGTTAAGCTACTAGAGTTAATAAGGATCCACCCTGTCTTCTCTCTGGACCGGCTATAAAAGGCTATAGATAATTTACTACCTAGATAGTATAATAACCCCCCACCGCTAATCTAGATTGCTAAGGACAAAGAATAGGAAGTTAAAGAAATCCTAGCAGTAAAAAAGGTCCGTAATGTCTTAAAATACTATATAAGCTAGGTAGGCCATAACGATGACCCAGAGTGGTACCCCGCATTTGATTTTAAGTACTCCCCCTATAAGCTACGGGACTTCCACCTAGCCTACCTTAACCTCCCTAGACCACCACGTAAATTAAACAACTGGATTAAATGCTAGGAAGAAGGGCTAGATAATTATAATAATTTGGACGACAATAGGGAGCTCAGACAACGCCTAAGGGCAGGCTTTTTTAGGAGGGGGGGGTGATGTGACGGTGCTAGAGCGCGTTACCTGCCAAATTCTGCCATGCTGCTGCTATATTCTGCTAACCTACGATTAGCTCGCTTACCGCTAGCGCCTTGGCGGCTGCCCCTTTATATATGTTTACTATAGTCCTTGCGACCCCCTTCTTTTCTTCTCCTTAGCTTAGTATCTTCATTAGATAGCAATCCACAAGCTTCGGTTTAGAGGCATTTGTGCGAGCCGTCACATAACACAGTTAAAATTAAAAATATTAGCGCTATAAGTAAGCGTATTAGAGGAAAGCAGAATATAGATTTTAGAGTTAGGCTTTCTTAACTCCTTATATAGTCTATCTTTATCTATAATAGCTAATAATATATAATAAAGCTAAATAGCTCTTCTAGCCTATACTTTCTAATATCTATAATAAACTAACTATAAACAAATTAAGTCCCTACTTAGTAATATTAGGTCCTTTAAATTAAGAAAGATAATTATCTTTAGGATTTAGTAGGGAGTTGGCATATATTAGATTCTCTACTTAGTGGATATAGCGGTATACGCGCGGTTTATAACAAAGTATAAGCTCTTAAAAGACTTCTTACTTCCTTACTTAATATATTCTCTAATAATTAATAGATCTAGCCGGTTAATTAATATCCGCACTATATTAATATTATTTTAAAAGCCCGTCAACTCTTAAATAATCTTAAATATTATATTATTAAGCGTTGCAGTATAAGTAAACTAAGGCTTCCGCCGTAATAATAACCGCACCTTTTATAACTATATATACAAACTCTAAAATAAACCCACCTAATTAGCTATAAGATACACCTTATTAATTACTATTAAGCCAATATATGTATAAAAGGTAGGGTTAGTAAGGGTTTTATAAAACCTTTTACTAATTAATAGCTCTAGCGATATTAAAATATAGGTATATACTCTAGTGCGGATTTCCTATAAAAGACATATAGATATTATCTTGGCGTATATATAAACTAGCCTTATTCTAGGAAGCTCCTTAATCTTTACTTTCTACTCTATACTAATTGCATTAAGTAGTAAGATAATAATTACTACTAAGGCCCGAATAAGATATAGCATTACTTATATTATTATACTCTTGCCAAATAAGGTTCTTATAATAAGTATTATATCTTTTCCTTAAATAGTAGCCACCTAAGGGCTTTAAGCTACTTTATACGTCTGTGATACATATATAAAAAAGCAATAGCCTTATTAACCTTGCTTAGCTGCTAGGCCTTACTCTCTCTATAAAGCGTAAAAAGCTAATCTTAAAGGTCCTATAGCTATTACTCCTAGTCTATTTTATAACTCCTTTAAGTCCAATTATTTAATACTTGATACGGCCACGGCTGTTCTAGTACCTTATTTAACTTCCTTCCTCTCTACCTAGTAGGTTTTAGTACTAGTATACGGTAGATTTGCCTAGATATCCGTAACTTAGTAGTTAGCACGTAATAAGGTTTTAATAGGTGTTATACGCTATAATGCTAACGCTATATATCTATTAGGCTATAATGGGGTTTTTAAGGTAGCTATTATGGATCTATATGGGTTTAATATATATTAGCTAGTGTTTAATATATTATATATAGTTACAGAATTGCTAATAACGCGTTTTTTTTTAATAAAATTAATCTTAAGGCCTAAAAATACCTAAGCAATAAAAATAATATATTTTAAAAGCCTATATTCTATTATATAATTAATTAACTTTAGGGAATAATATAAAATACTAGTGTTAAGTTATTTTAATATCCGCAACCTCTGCAATACGGATTTTGTTAAAATACTAAGAAACTTTAAAAATATACCTTAGACGTAATTCTGGTGGTTTTGCATAAATATAGTTAGTTAACTTGCGGACCAATTAAAAATCCGCACTAATAGAATTACGTCTAAGCTTGCTAAGGTAAAGCTTAGACATAATTCCATTAGTGTGGATTTTTAATCGGTCCGTAAGCGGACTAACTATGTTTATGCAAAACCACCAGAATTATATCTAAGCTAGATTTCTAAGGTTTGTTACCAGCTCCGACTTTTTTTATAATTCCTCCTACACTTATAGTTAAATTACTTAACTATAACGGCTTAAAATACTGCTAAAAGTTTATTAATAAGAGAGACGACCTGATATTTTATAGATATTAGGTCTAAATTGGCCTATAACCCCCTAAAGCCGTTCTTATTTTCTCTAAAAATAAAAAGTTGTTATTAAGGATTGTAATATTACCTATAACGTTATAATGTCGCAATAAGTATACGTATAAGAGCTAAAAATTAATCGTTTATAGACCTAGCTCGTGCGATTATTTTAAGCCTATATGCAGCCCTAGACCTTACATAGGTGGCTTTATTATATATCTCTATACAAATTTAGGTAACGGACGTTATAACGGATGTTGTAATGGGTATATATATAAGGCCCAAAAGTGGATCGATTATAGAGCTGTTTCTTATAATTATTTTAAGCCTATATACAGCCTTATACCTTATATAGATGGCTTTAACAATTTTGTTAAAGAAGGTAACTGCTCTATATATAAATAAGTTACATCGCTTAATAAAGTCTAGAAAAGTCTCTTAGACCTTACCTTAGAAGCTTAGACTAATAGTATATATATAGTTACGTTTGTATAGCTAAATCCGCGGCTAAGTTATAATTACGCAGGCGAGGAGGCCCGTGCGTTTAGCGACTGTGGATATTGCACTATATTTATAGTCGATTTTTAATCGCTAGCAACGCCGCTTTTTTAATACCCGTTAAGCCCTATACGTAGAGCCTACTAAGCGCTTTCTGCTTATACTAGAATGGCAAGAATTAGCTATGGGTTAATGGAGTTATTTGCGTTTTAAGTTGCGCGCTACTATTATATAAGCACCCTAAAGCACTCTATTAAACTTATATTGTATTAAAATAAGCCCCTAGGGGGTTATAGACAAAGGCTTTAATAGAACTTATTAGAATTTAGATATAGATAATATATAACTATTTTAAAGCTTTTCTACCTGCTTAAAGCCATTTATAAAGCTAATTTAGTAAGTACTATATCTATTCCTACTGTAGATTAACCTACTATATAGCCGCTTCCTTGCTAACCTTTTAGGCCTATATAACCTACTTAATCTCCTTAATAACCTTAAGCTATAAGGAGTACTATTAAACCTCCTTCTACTAGCTAGCCCGCTATTTACTGCCCTATTTAGAATTTAGCACTACTATAAAAGGATTACCCCCTAGCCCTTTAGTCCACTTATACTAAAGGGCCTATATAAAGTTTACTATACAGCTTATATAGTATATAGGTGGAGACCTAGACTTAGGCTCTAGCTAGGACTGCGGCTCTAGCTATAGTAGTAGTAATAGTAGTAGCAGTAGTAATAGCGGCAGTAGTAGCAGCTATAGTAGTAGTGGTAGCAAAGCTATATAAAAAGGAGAGCCTATAGCGTTTACCTGAGCGGATGTATATCTACTAGATTTTATAATAGATAGAGCTAAAAAGGCCGCTTCTATAGGTAGATATAGGAGGTTAGTAGACTAGTATATTACTACTATAGCTAAAGGGGCTTCTAGTTAAAATATAAGGCCTTTAGATATTAGTAGTTAAAGCTATAAAAATTAGGCCCCCTAGGACTTATCTAGACAGTTTAATAAGCCTTTAAGCTTGCTGACTATTTACTTATTTTTAGTATATAGAGCCTTTAATTAGTTAGTAAGGAGTAGTATAGCCTAGTAGAGAATTAATAGCTAGTTTAAGCTCCCTTCTTCCTATAGGTAGGGCTCTAGCTTTTATATAAAGGCCTTATATACCTTATACTAAAAAATAGGGTAGCTCTATACTAGATAGCTTAGAAATATTTTATAGAGGGCTATTAAGTCCTATAGAATAACCTTATAGAGGTAAAAGAGAAGGCTTATAATGTAATAAAGCCTTGTGGGAAATACCACGGTTAACTTACTAATAGGCTAGGTATGTAGGTAAATAGGAAGTTAATAATATAATAAGTACAAGTAATAACTAGTAGAGTGGTTGCCTAATAGATTAACTCTAATTATATTTTAAGATTTACTATAAGGAAAGGAACTATCTAGGTAGACTATGGGTCCTTAAATACACATCCATACTCCTAAGAAAGTTATTGCTCTATCTACTCTATCTGCTTTGTCTGCTCTGCTATAGATTACATCCTATAACCTTGCTTACTATTCCTTGTTATACGGTTTTACCGGTTCTATCCTAGACCGTACCCTTATTAACCAACTAGCTTCTTCTAACTCTTCTCTAAGTAGTTATAATACTATACTTAAAGCGTCCGTAATACTATCTCCCTCCTCTTTATCTTCGTCCTTGAAGATTCCTAATATCTCTAAGTTGTCTACTAAAGGTATAATATCCGTTTAATTAACTTAGTTAATATTATTACTTATTATACCTAAGGCTCCTTCTTCTTCTTCTACCACTTATTAGTCTTATACTATTGCTGTAATAATATCTCTTAGTAAGATTATATGCCCGCGATGTCAGAAATTAGCGATGAGGTGCTGACTAAGCTCTGGACACATTGCGAGGTCAAGCAACCGCATCTACTGCATCTCGAATCAATCAATATTCATCGTCTGCGTCATCTCTATCATCAAATAGACCCTCAAGAGACCTCCGCTGTGACCTTATAACCTTGTAATTCCAACAGGTTATGAGCCCGGGTAGCGACACCTCTCCTGACTCGAAAATCGACCCCGAAAATGACCTCCTCTACCTCAACCTCAACGACACCTACATACGATCACAAGGCCGGTAAAATCGTCATTTTTAATGGAGACAACTTTGCAGACTAGGAGCGCACCTACGAGGCAGCCCTGATCATGTTAGAGGGCTGGGATTTTGTCACTGGTGCAGAGGACCCAAATTAAGTTAATTCAGCTGACGGAAGAAGAAGAAGAGGGGAAGCAAATAAGATCATCTATAATTTGATAGGAGACGACCGTTAGGAAGAGATGCGTGCAATGATAAAGGCGTACAATATTCAAGGAATGTGGGAAGGAATGAAGAAGTTCAATAAGGCTAAAGATGAGGTCTATATCTCTAGACTTCGCAGAGAGTTCTATAGCACTATATTCGACCCTATAAAGATGCGAATTATTAAGTTTATCTATATACTAAATTAATTTAAGATAAATCTAGCCTCTATACCTCGACCACTTACTAATAATAATATTAAAGAGTAACTCCTTCTAGCCCTACCAAGCGATGTTATATGGTAGAATGCGAAGACCTAGTGTCTACAAGACAAACAAGACCTTAAGAGTTACATTACCCTTCTTTAGGAGCATGAGACTGCTCGCCCTATATAGGTATAAAATGCAGCACTTGTATAAGAGAGGAAAGACGAACCTAGGGGGAGAAGGGACAACCAAGGTTAATTAAGAGGGGGTAGGAGTAGAGGTCGCCCTAGTAGATTTAATTATTCCTCATCTCGTTATAGCTCGACGTCTTAAGTAAGCAAGGGGCCAAGGTAACTAGAGAAAGACGAGTGCAGAGCATACTATTAAAAAGGTTATTATTAGAAAGACTGTCCCCTACTTAGACAATTCCAACTTGATAACGCTAAGAAAGAGGATTAAGGTACCCCTAGGGTAGAGGAAGTAGGGAACGTAATAATAGCTAAGGATAAATTTAACAGAGACTCTAGTTACGAGAACTATAAGTAGGCTAGATACTAATTAAGTGGGACGCTTAGATTAAGACTAAGTAGGATACTTAAATTAATAAGGTGGGACGCCCGTATAGGTGCTAACAGAGACTCTAGTTGCGAGAACTATAAGTAGGCTAATATACTAATTAAATAGGACGCTTAGATTAAGACCAAGTGGGACGCTTAAATTAATAGGGTGGGACGCCTATATAGGTGCTAACAGAGACTCTAGTTGTGAGAACTACAAGTAGGCCGATATACTAATTAAGTAGGACGCTTAGATTAAGACCAAGTAGGACGCTTAAATTAATAGGGTGGGACGCCTATATAGGTACCAACAGAGACTCTAGTTGCAAGAACTATAAGTAGGCTAGATACTGATTAAGTGGGACGCTTAGGTTAAGATTAAGTGGGACGCTTAAATTAATAGGGTAGGACGCCCGTATAGGTGCCAATAGAGACTCTAGTTATAAGAACTACAAGTAGGCCAGATACTGATTAAGTGGGATACTTAGGTTAAGATTAAGTGGGACGCTTAAATCTACAAGGTAATGCTAAGGGTGGGATGCCTATACTATACAGAATGCACACCTATACTATTATAAGGGGGAGAGTACTAGAAGGAAGGTTATTACTCCTAAGCAAGCTAGTCCTAAAGCACAAGTATAACACTAAGGGAGAAGTAATTCGCAAGAAAGCAAGACTGTATATTTAGGGAGACAAGCAGACCCCCAACATCAACTATTTTGAGACATTTGTATCTGTTATATAATACGACACCTTTAGGTTCCTAATGGCAAAGGTGGTAGCTAAAGACCTTAAACTTAACTATATTGACGTTAAAACTATATTCTTAAACCTACCGTTGCAAGAATAGATTTATATGCAGATTTCTAACTTATTAAGAGACTTTAAACCTAAGCTTAAGGGTGTAAAAGATGTCTACTTAAAGCTAAATAAGTTACTTTATAGCCTAAAGTAGGCACTAAGAGAATGGTTTTAGATGGTTAAGAAGTTCTTTAAGAGTATAGGTTTAAAAGTAGCTAATACTAACCCCAATCTCTTTATAGAAAATGAAGTATATATCTTGCTATTTGTTAACAATATACTGATCGCAGGAAAGCGCTAATACCTCAATATCACAAAGACAAGAATTTTAAGAGAATGGAGATGCAAAGACCTAGGTCCTATAGAAGTATTTATAGGCTTCCAAATTAATTAAGACCATATAAACCAAACCCTTAAGCTATATCAGACGATATACACCAAGAAGCTACTTAAATGGCTAAAAATGGACAGCTGTAATCTGGCTAAGCTACTAATACCAGCTGGTACTGTTCTAAAAGCGGATATCGAAAGTCCCCTTGAGTATAACGATGCGACGGTGTACTAGTAGATTATTGGCTCTATAATCTACCTCTTAAACTACACACGTCCTAATACCAGCTATGCTGTTGGTTAGTTAGCTAGGTTTATAGCAGCACTAGGAGAATCACACTACCGCCTAAGCAAGCTGCTGCTGCGATATCTAAACGGCACTTTCGAAACTGGAATCACCTACCAGTGTGTCCAACAGCCAGCGTCGCTACTAGCGACGCTGCCAAGAAGCTGATAACATAAGCAGCCAGCGAGCGGTCTTTATTTTTAGAGTCAGCAAGCAATAAAGTCATAGCGCGCTATCAGCTCGCTGCCTTGGTGGTAAGGTAAGGAGGAATTTTTGGTGTCTTGAAGCTTTTTGTAGATTATAAGGATATTCGGTTAATATTCGGAGGATTAGCTATACGCTAAGCAGTAAGAAACCCCTAGAAAACTCTCGCTTATCCATAGTAAATATAGCATTTTCCCCAATTTCTCCATGCACGCGTAAAGGTCCTCTACTTAATATCTTACTAAAAGTTAACTACCACTATGCAAAGAACCTTACTTTCTACGCATTAACCAGGCAGTAGAGCTTCTTCTTCTACTTCTTCTTTACCATCTCTGCAATCTACGTGTTAATTAAGCTCTTTAATATCCAGGCTTTGTTAATTAACTGCTTCCTCTCCCCTTCTAATTGATGACGACACCAAATCGGGCAATTAAAACAATCCTTCCTCCGCTGGTATATCACGAAAGCCTCCTCCAGCTGATTAGAACTACGGCTGTATCTTTCCTATTAACTAGGACAATCTCTACCTATAAAAGCACGGCAAGTTTACTAGTAAATATGGATACCAGGTTCTTTATAAGCGATTAATATCTAGCAAAGCTTTAATATCAGCTATTTGGCAGCATGGAGTAGACCTTTTTTAGGACGGTTTTATGGGCACAAAGAGACTCTAGCTGTGTAGAATCTGCTACTTAGCTTAAAAGCCAAGTTCTTTACTTACAATTAATAGCAACGATTATATTATTGGCCATTTAAGATTAAAGCACAATATTGATATAGGCCCTAGAGGCTATAAGAGCAATACACAATTACCAATTCCGTTGAGCCCGTTTAAAGCAGCCGCTCAAGCTTTATCTGCTTTAGGAGGTGGCCATAAACGCCAGCCGTTTTGGGTAGCTGGCTATATTCAAGCATACGTTGATTGGATAATCCTGCAGGATATTACCTTCCATTAAGCCACTAGTGCTTATACGCGCGCTCTGCTTACATTTAATCGTCCTTAGATACAGAAGTGTCTTATAAAGGCGCCCACGTCATTAAGTGATTGGATTAAAGCCTTATTTAAATAGCAACAAATTAGTATTAAAGACCTCCTTCTTACCGCGCTTAGTAAAATCCACCTCAGCTACAACATCTGGATGTCTATAAATGGAATGTCACTACTTGGTATAGTGGCTCATTTCATTAATAAAGACGGCAAGCTTTAATTAGTACTTTTAGGGCTTCCATAACTACAAGGATTATATACTGCTAAGAATATCGCAACGGCTTTAGCAGAGGTAATTAAAAAGTATTAATTTAATTATAAGCTTGGTTGCTTAATAACTAATAATGCTAATAATAACGATGACCTCTATAACTACCTTTTACAAAGCCTCCTAGTGCCCAAAAAGGAATGGCTTTGGTGCGCTGGTTATATTATTAACCTTATCGTTAAGGCCCTAATATATAGCAAAGGCGTAGGCAAGCTTAAACGCCTTCTAATTAGTATAAGTAACCAAGTCAAATTCGACCTTATGCGGCAGAAAGGTTTTGTGGGCAAGGTTTATAATATCGTTAAATATATTATATGATTATTAGGACGCCACAAGGACTTTACTAAGAATTAGCTTAATGCCTACATAGAGGATGAGCTATTTAATTATGTAGAGCTTCTGCTTATTAAGGATGGAGGCGTTTGGTGGAATTTAACCTACTTTATACTCCGCCATATATTGCTTCTTTGTAAGGCAATTAACAAATATCTACTGGCTTAGAGGAAGCCCGCCAATAATAGCTACGATCTATCTTAGGACGCGCTTACTAATGACAATTGGAAGTAGGTAGAGCAGCTCGTTAAGATCCTAAAGCCTTTTATATCAGCCACTAAGCGTATAGAAGGCGACGCTAATAGCCCTGGTGTTAAAGGCTTATATAGCGCTCTATAGGAGTCGATTACTAATATAGAGCTCCTTTATTAAATCCTCTAGCGAACTCAGTAGAGCCTTAAGAACAAAAGTAACTCCTTCCTTAAATTAGGCGTTAATATGGCTATCTAAAAGATAAACAAATATTTTAACAAAATGAAGGATAAGAGCCCTTACTACTTTACCACAGTAATTCTTTATCCGTTACTTAAACGCGCCTACTTTCGTGATAAATGGAAACGGTAGCCTTAATGGTGGAAGCACGCTAAGCAGTATATGGAAACTATATTTACTAACCACATTAATAATTAAGAAGATAAGGAAGATGAGGAACCAGTTAAGCTATAACATAGAAAGGTTCCTTGTAAATCTAATAACAATTTAGCTGATGAATATATGCAATTATTAGTTATAGACGAGAGCCTTACTTTCTCTAGGCGCAGTCAAAAGCGTATTAAGCTCGCCAGTAAGCTTAATTGCTACTACAACGTAGGCCTTAAGCTCATTAAGATCCGTACTAATAATGGCGATAAGGTAAATAATGTTGTTCCTAACCCTCTTACCTAGTGGCTTAAAGTTGGTTAAATCCTCTATTTAACGCTTGCTAAGATTGCTCTTAATATATTTTCTATACCGGCTATGAGCTCTGTATGCGAACGAGTCTTTAGTTAAGCTAAAAAGATCGTTACTAATAAGCGCAATAGATTGTTAGCTAATACAATTAAAGCAGATCAATATTAGAAATGGTAGCTACTTAAAGGCCTTTTATCAAGCAGTTTGATCGACTGTATTAACACTAACGGAGCCTTAACTGCGCCCTAGTTAATGAGCTTCAATATTAATCTTATAGGCTATAAGCTAAATACAAAAGCAGAAACACTGGCTTAGTAAGCTTCTTTCACTTAAGCCTTACATTAAATCAAAATCTGACACAAAAATAGAGCCTCCGGAGCCCTTACTACCTTCCTTATTACCTACCTTATTTGAGCCTCTGTACGCGCTAAGCGGTTTCCACTATATTTAAACACTGTACTGGATAAATTGGGGGGGGTTTTTAATTGGGTAATATCAATTTGTATATAGAGGTTCTACCAAAAATCTAAAAACACAATTCAATCCCTACAATTTGCCTAATTAGGAAGTTACGCTGACAGCGAACAGTGAGCCTGCCTATTTTGGTGCAGCGAACAGCGAGCGATTTGATTGGTGGCCCTAGCTCTCGCTCGCTGCCAAGAAGCTCGCTGGGCGCTGGCTGTTGGACACACTGTATCACCTACTTAAATTAAGCAGTTTACCTTCCTCTATACAAGCTTATGTTGACTAACCTACCTACTGGCTACAGTATCTTTACTGACGCCACATGGGGAACAGAACACGATCGGATATTATTCTAGGGCATAGCAGTTATATACTATAGGGGAGCTGTGATCTGGATGGCTTAAAGGCAGAAGTTAATAGCACTGAGCTTAATAGAAGTAGAGATCATGGCAGTATTAGAAGGAGCAAGGTTAGCAGTATGGCTTAAGAAGCTGATGAGAGATCTAGGGGAGAGAGACGATAACGACGACCCCTTTATTCCTACGCTCTATTGCGACAATAAGAGCACGGTTGACCTGTCGTACGACATAAAGCACCACCAGAAAGCCAAGCATATTAAGACTCGATACCTCTTCATACGAAACAACATAGTTCAGAAAGGTTGACTTGAAGTAGTATATATACCAGGTAAAGATTAACCTAGAGATATGCTTACGAAATAGCTACCAATCAACCAATTTACGAAGCACTGTGTAACGCTAGGAATTAGTAACTGATAGACGGTAACGGACGGAGACGGAGCAAGTTACGGAGGTTTTTCGCCTACTAGGTTTTCCCTCTGTACGTAGGCCGAATGGCGCTTGCAAAGTATTTGGGAATAGCTTTATAATTGCCTATTTGGGACAGACGAGGAGAGCATGGGGGAGTGTCAGAAATTAGCGATGAGGTGCTGACTAAGCTCTGGACACATTGCGAGGTCAAGCTCTGCATGCAATCTACATAGACATCAACCGCATCTACTGCATCACGAATCAATCAATATTTATCGTCTGCGTCATCTCTATCATCAAATAGACCCTCAAGAGACCTCCGCTGTGACCTTATAACCTTGTAATTCCAACACGCGAAGCCCTACTGCACGCGTTTACGTCGCCGCAGGTGGAAACATTATCAGGAAATCGTTCCTTTTAATGGCTAAGTGCAGAGGCGATGGTAGGGAGCCGTTGCAGCGTATGCAGCGCGCTGTTGTCGCGGTTCTGTGGTGTTAAGCCCGCGACGCGTACCATAGCATCGCCCTTAATAACACCAGGAGCCTTACTGCCTCCACTTAAGGCTCCTGCCCTACCACCTAGGGAGGCCTATTAAGGGAAACTGGGATACAAAAACTACCCGATATACAACTACCTGGCTCATAGCCAGGCCCGAAACTGGCCTTATTATTAGCCAGCCGACGTAGACGCGTCCTAGTTATACAATAGGACACCCTTAGGCTTGCACTAGCTCTAAGATCACAAAGGGATGCGGCAAGGGCGTAGGGAACCTCTTTTTATAAGAACTTGTTAAGGTTAACGTATTACAAATACCTTGTACGAAACTTATTAAGGCCCCTAAGGCCACCACAAAGAACTTATTAAGGCCCTACCTAGAGAACTTGTTAAGGCCCCTCTACAAGAGCCTATCCAGCACATCCAGGAGACTTAGAAGAGGGTCTTAATAGGCATGGTACGCGCGACCTAGACGAGACAGCAACGCGACGGCAACGCGACAGCGCCGCGACAGCAACGCGACAGCGACCAGATAGCTTAACAAGGTGGAAACACAGGCAAAGCTCTAGGTAGCGGAAACACAGGCCAGCTTCATCGGCCCTATGGCGTTTAACCTACAGTTAACCTGCAGGTAACTCACAGGAGGGTCTTAATAGGCATAGTGTACGCAACCTAACGCATGCATACAAGGCGACTTATAGGAGGGTCTTAATAGGCGTGGTGTACATAACCTAGTATGTATATATATAGGGGAGGTCTTAGAGGAAACACAGGCCAGTTAGATAAGGTCTTAACAGTTAAAGATATAGGCCAGCTTATAGGAAGGGGGGATATAAGCTTAGTTAGTAGGAGAGGGGGGAGTAGGTTACCTGGCACAGGACCTAGCGTCTCTACGGCCCCCTCCTATAAGACACGGTTGGCCTATTATAAGGAGACTCTTATAGGTAATGCAAAACAGGAACTAGCAGTAGTATAGGGTATTGCGCCCCTATACTACAACTAGCCTCCCGCAGGGCGTAGTATATAGTAGCTACTGCTAGCTCTAGGGACCTTACCCCTTAGCTAGGCTCTAACCCCTAGTGCACCTAGTAGGCAGGCAGGATTACGTCCTAGCTAGAGAAACTACTATGCAGCTTAAGAGAACGGATGCGCGTATTAGTATACTAATAGACGGGACTGCTTGCTAGGGCGGTATGCTAGTAAGGTACGCTTAAAAAGCAAATAGGAGTTACCTAGGCAGGGGAGGCTTTTAGCTAGGCCTTAACTATAGAAGGTCTATATGCCCAAAGGTAGGACAACACTAGAAAACTAGGGTAGAGGCTTAGATAAGCAGGCATGTTAAACTCTACTATATAATTACCTACCTCTAACGGCTAAGCAAAATTAAAAATAAATAAAATCCCTCCTTACTGGCGAACCGCACCTGGGCCGCCATAGCTGTTACGGACGCTTTAAGTACAATGTTACGACTACTTAGGGAAGAGTCGTAGGAAGCTAGTTGGTTAATATAGGCACGGTCCAGGATAGATCCAGTGGAACTATATAACGAGGAATAGTAACCAAGGTTACATAGTGTTAAACGCGTTAGCTGCGTTAAACAAGAAGGATGTTATGTTTAATATAGACAACACGTACCTTACGTACAAGAGAGGGTTTCTTAGGAGTACGGTTGTGTATTTAAAGGACCTTAGTCCCTACTATAGATAGTTCTCTCCTTATAGTAAATCTTAGAATATAATTAGAGTTAATCTGTTAGGCAACTACTCCACCAGTTATTATTATGTTGTTATTTTATTCTTACCTACATACCCAGCCTAATAATAGAACCTACCGTAGTTCCTACTACAAGGTTCCGTTACACATTCACTACTAAGGTTACAGTATTGAATAAGATTAAACAATATGCCACCAAGAGCAGCACCAGTCACAACGGCGTTAACGGCAGCTATAACCTCAGGGCTAGGTAATACTAGTATAGACAAGGGGGATTCTCAAGTGGTTACACAAGGTTAGTTATAGGAAATAGTTAATTACTTACAAGATAATAATAGGATACTTAAAGAACGCATTAATAGAATTAGAGTAGCAAAAATTAAGCTACCTTTAATTAAACGATTCTTAGGAGAGAAGTTAAAGCTTAAGGGATTTCTTACGCAAATGCACTTTAAGGTAGTATAGGAAGGAGCAAAGTTAGCAATATTATTAGATTAAGTAGCCTATGCAGGATTATTTCTAACGGGGAGGGCACTTAAGTAGTTTAAGCCGTATCTTATGGAAATATAGGCTAATAGCATAATAACTACTAACTAGGACGTACGGTATATATTTACCAGTTAAAACGGGTTCGCAAAATAACTAACGCAGATATTTAGAGACCTAGAGGCCACAACCATAGCAGAACAAAAGCTTCAGAACTTAGTATAACGCACTTCAGCAATTAAGTATATAATACAGTTTTAAACACTAGCTATATAGGTTAAGTGGAATAATAGGGCGCTTATAGCATAATACAAATAGGGACTTAAGGCTAAAGTCCAGGATATAATTATCCTAATGGAAGATGCGGATACTCTAAAAAAGTTAATAGATTGGTTAATAAAGATTAATAATAGAATCTATTAAAGGGAACAAGCTAAGAGAGGGCAAGACAGAGTTCCATAGTTATATAAGGCGTAGAGTACGCAACAACAGACATAGAGTTAAAAACTATAGAATAGCGCAGAGCTAATAGACCTAAGCGGTACTAAAGAAACCTAAAGATAGGAAAAGAAACTATAGAAACCTAGAGGTTAAGGATTAAGTAATTAAAGGACCTAGAAACAGAGGCCAAACCAGAGATCTTAGTAGCAGAAGACATTTAGGCAGACTCCACAGCAAAAAAAATAGTTTAAAGATAGGGCTTGCATAAATTACGGAAAACAAGGTTATTTTGCCAGAAACTATAGAGGTGGTTAGAGTAACTACATAGTAAAGGGAACCAGACCAGCAGACGGCATATATATACAAAGGGATAACGGTGCACTACAAGGAACAAAAGAATATTTAATTAATAGTTTTGCGTATTATTATAACAACGCATACCAAATTTATAAGAACGCTAAGTACAGCGCAAGCTATTAGCTATAGGAGCTATTATTATTTAAGTTTAAAGAAACTAACAAACCAGCTTATAGATCGGACATTAAAAATAATAAATTTAATAAAGGCAAAGCATTTACCAATAATAAGGTAATAAGGGCAGCTTACTAGGAACATACAAACCTTAAAGAAGTTAAAATAGAAGTAGAGACTAAGACTATTATAAAATAAGATTTAGTAACGGGTATTACAACACCATTAAATACAATTTCCATTGCTTTATAAGACAATAGGAGTAACATTTAGAAGAAACTAAGTAAGTAGATAACTGCTAGTGCTAGCTTATTACTTAATAAAGGTAAAAGGCCACAGGCTTAAGATTCTTAAAAAAAGATAAAAAAAGCTTAAGATTCTTAAAGTAAGATAAGACATACCTAAGGACCCACAACGGACGAAAACCAATGGGAAAGGGTAGTAACTTAGTTTAGTAACAAATAAATAAGTACAGGACGCAAGTTCAAGAACTATAAGTTTAGAGAATAAATAAGAACGTTAACAATTCTAGGTAAACGCAGTATTCAGCCTAAAGATTAAACAGTTAATACCAGGATTAAAAAGCAAGACGACTATAAAAATCCAGCTACAAGACGCAGAAAATAAAAAACTATAGATAAGTTCAGAATAAGAATTATTATATAGTAGGAGCAGAAGCTAAACAAGAGGTTAGCAATACTAGGTTATATAAAGGACAGAGCACCTATATAAAGAGTTATTAATAGGCCGAGTGCAGGGACACCTAGGGTAAAATAGTTAGACAAATTAGAATAAGAAGAGGATCTAGATATTCTAACTAGGTTTAAAGAAAGATATACTAAAGGATGTTATAATATAGTAATAATAAGGTACTTTCTAACAGATAGACCATACACACTAAACCAGTTATACGGAAAGTGGTATAGGCAATAACACAATAACAAATAGAAAGACTTTTATATATAGCTAGACAAAAAAGTTATCTAAAACTAACCTATTACGGAAAAACGCATAAATTATATTAAAGGAGTATTAATTATAATATTAAGGAACCTAGAAGAGGGATCTAGGGACTAGAGAAGTAAGCAATAAATCTTAGTACTAGCAGCAGAGATACCAGTAGTTAGGTTAACTAGGTATAGGTTTAAACTTAAGGATAAAGACAAACCAAGAGTTAACCTAAAATATGCAGCGCATTATACACTATTATGGATAGCTTATATAGATAACACGTGTAACATATATAGAGCACTAAAAGACAAGAACTGGAAGTACCTAATAAGAATATATTAGGCACCAGAGGAAAAGCGGTTTAGAAATACTAAGTATATACATAGTTAGCACCTAGTAGAAGTATAAGGTTAAGGAGACTTAACACTTTAACTAGGAAGATTCCTTATAGAAGAATACCTAGACAGATAATAGTAGTAGGAGTGCTTAGAGAACACTTATCTATAGTATATAGAGGAAAAGAAACAAACTAAATATTGGCTAAAGTTAGACTAAGTATAGGCAGGATCTAGTGGCCAACAGTTAGGAAAAGGGGAGGCGTACAAAACTAGAGGGAACTAGTATTAGAGCCTTAGACCCTTAAAGGAGTTTAAGGTTAACACCTAAATTTAAAAGCTAAATGGCAAGATTAGCAGTTCAAAGCATTAGTAAATAGTAGAGCAATTAGAAACCACATATTACCAAAGATAGTAGAAAGAATAGGGTTACTATATAGACAGAAGGAACACCTATATCCACTTATAACAATTTTAGGAGATTAGATAGCCTATAGAGGAGGCATTATTAATCTTAAAATAGGACCTATTCAGTTAACTATTAAAGGGAGACCAGTTAGAATGTCTTTCAATATCCTACTATTAGGACAGGACAAGGCAATACTAGAAATGCCTTAGTTACAGGAGTATAATCTAAAGATCAATTAGGTTACAGGTCAAGTCGATATTAAAAATATATAATAGCACAAAGTACAACAGCAAACCAAGTTAGTATAGTACTAAGTTGGAGTAACATATAAAGAGACTAAGCAAGGCTTAAGTTATATACCAAAGAGATACCATAAGTATGGTAAAAAGTTATAGTTACTAGAAAGTGAAAAGCTGTTAAAGCATATAGTATAGGACTATAAAATAGAATTAAAAGAGGGAACAAGTCTAAAGTTCTTTCCAATTTACAAGCTTACTGAAACAGAGTTAGTAGCGCTTAAGGAGTTTATCTAGGAGAACTTACATAAGGAATATATTAGACCATTATAGTTATTAGTAGGATATCCAGTATTATTCATCCTAAAGAAAAACAGAAAACTTAGGATGTATATAGACTATAGACAGTTAAACAGTATTATTAGAAAGGATAAGTATCCTTTACCCTTAATTAGCGAAATCTAAGACAGGATAGGCAACATAAAGATCTTTATAAAGATAGATCTAAGATAGGCGTACCATTAGATTAGAATTAAGGAAGACAACAAATAGAAAGCAGCCTTTAGGTTAAAGGAAGGACTATATAAGCTATTAGTTATACAATTCAGGCTTATAAACACACTAGCAACGTTCCAGAAGTAAATTAATAGTATATTAGGAGAACACCTAGATGAATTTATTATAGTATACCTCAACAACATTATTATCTACTTAGAGAGTAAGGAAGAACATAAAGAACACATTAAATAGGTCTTAAAGAGACTATAAGAAGAACAGATGCTAATAGCAATTAAAAAATATAAGTTCTTCACCAAAAAGACCAATTTTGTTAGATTTATTATTAAACTAGGCCAACTTAGTATAGATCTAAAGAAGATTAAGGCTATAGTAAATTAGTAAGAACTAGAGAACGTTACACAGTTAAAATCGTTCCTAGGGTTTTACAATTACTGTAGGAGGTTTATAGCGCAATAGTTAAAGAATATTAAGCCATTTACGCGGTTAACAAAGAAAGAAGAACCGTAGGTATAGGGAAAGGAATAATAAAAACTATTTAAAAGAATTAAAGAGTTGTTTACCTAAGAGCCAGTTCTTAAGATCTATTAACCAGGTCTAGAGACGGTTATAGAAACAGATATATTAGACTTTACACTAGGGGTATACTTTATACAGAAATATTAAGATAGATGGCACCTAGTAGTATACTACAGTTAAAAGATAACACTACTAGAGTTAAACTATAACATCTATAACAAGGAGTTATTAGGTATAGTTATAGCACTTAAAAAATAGAGAGCATTTTTACAAGGCATAGAGAAACTATTTATAGTTAAGACGGACCATAAGAACCTTACAGGATTCCTAATAATAAAGGAACTTAACCAAAGACAGGTTAGATAGGCGGAAATGCTTATAAAATACCATTTTGAAATTTAGCATACTAAGAGTACAGACAATATATAAGCAGACGCTCTAAGCAGAAAGGCTGAACTATAAAGTAATAAAAAGCTATCGGGAGCTTTGTTACAAAAGGATTAAGACAGATTAATTAGGTATAATTATCTAAAGATTACAGCAACTAAGGAAAGTTAGATCTATAAATTACTAGAAAGTAATTAGATATAGAAAATCTAAGAAGCATAGGCAGAGGATCTAGACTTAGAGCAATATAAAAATAGAGAAGCAACGTATATACCTAAGTCTATTATAGAAGAATTTATTAAGGAATTCCATAAGGGAATAATATAAGAACATAACAGAGCTATAGGCTTAGTGTTAAGACTTTAAAAGAAATATATTATTTAAGAAATCTAGGGACTAGCAAGATAAGTTATAAAGGAATATCTAGATTACCAAAGAAATAAACTAACAAGGTATAAGCCGTATAGAGGGCTACAACCTGTTAAGACACTAGGAAGACCATAGAAGGTTATATTATAGGACTTTATTATTAAGTTACTAAAGTTAAGAGATCCTATTATAAAATAAGATTATAACGCAATTTTAGTAATAGTAGACAAGCTAATAAAGTAGGGATACTTTATAGCATATACTAAAGAGATATTAGCAGAAGATGTCGCTAGAATCTATATAAAAGAAGTATTTATAAGACATAGAGTACTAGACAAGATTATATTAGACAAAGATCCAAGATTTATAATAGTATTTTAGGAAGTGTTTTTAGTAGAATAAGGAGTTTACGCAGTAATATCTACAGCATATCATCCGCAGACGGATGGATAAACGGAAAGACTAAACTAGACACTAGAGCAGTATCTAAGGCACTATATTAATCACGCATAAAATAATTAGGTATTATTATTACCAGTTACACAGTTTATATATAATATAACACTATAAGAAGGAATGGGGATATTACCATTTAAGGCGAATTACGGATACAAGCTAAGAACGTCGTTATCGCCACATTAAGCAAAAAAGACAAGTAGCATAGCTAAGCAAAGAATAGAGACGTTAATAAATCTTTATATAGACCTTAAAGAAATAGCTAAACTAGTACAAGAATAAATAAAAAGGTACTATAATGCTAAGAGATCTAAGGGACCAGATCTTAAGGAGGGGGATAAAGTGTGGCTACTACATAAAAATTTTAAGAGTTGACAACCAAGTAAGAAGTTGGACTATATTAAACTAGGACCTTTTAAAGTTAAGCAAAGAATTTTATTAGTTACATATAAATTAAACCTACTAGCCAAAATAAAAATCTACCCTATATAACACGTTGCAATGCTAGAGCCAGTATACGGGAATATTAAGCCACTAGTTTATAAAGCAGATATATATAGAGAACAAGAAGAAGACAAATAGCAAGTTTTAAAGATTATTAGTTATAAGGATATAGATAACAAAACATAGTATAAAGTAAAGTGGATAGGCTATAGTAAGACTATCTAGGAACCACTAAGCAACCTAGAGAACGCTATAGGAAAGGTATAGGAGTATTAGAAGAAAGTAGGTTAGGCAATATTAACAAAGAAGGATTGCTAAAGAATAAGTTACCTAAGGGGGACCTAAGAGGAGCAATTGCCAAGCTACTTAGAGTTGTTTCCCTTGTAGGAGGAGAGCCAGTCCTTTTATTACCTAGCTTAGACAGACCTTATTAAACCAGTTTTTACTTCTTAGAACAGACCTTCTTACAAATATATTTAAGGCGTTAAAGATAAGTATAAGCTAAATATTAAGCTTTAAGGACGTATGCGGACTCTTCTAAGGCATATTAAACCTTAAGTAGCGCGGAGGCCAGCTTACTATTAAGCTTTATAGCAGCAGATTGAATATAAGACCCTATAATAAGTTACTTAGGGAACTTAAAGACTATTAAGAGTAATAGGACGCGTACACTTAGTATTAGAGACAGAGCGAACATTATAGGACGATTAAACGTTTGCTTTAGTATACTTAGAGTAAAAGAAGGGTTATTAGGACAAAGGACTTGCTAGCGCAATACAAACCAACCCCTCTTTAGCGCAACGAGAGTAAGGGATCGCCATCACCTCGCCCAGCAACAGTATGGAGGAAACCGTATGAAGGCGACGCTCAACCTAGGAAAGAGAAGAAGAAGCTTTAGGTATAATAAGTAAGAACGTTAACCAGACTAATTAAACGGACATTATACCTCTAGTGGACGACTTAGAGATATTAGGAATCTTTAAGGACAAAGATAAAAAGGAGGGAGATAGTGTTACAGACGCTTTAAGTACAATATTATAATTACTTAGGGAAGAGTTGCAGGAAGCTAGTTGGTTAATATAGGCACAGTCTAGAATAGATCCGGTGGAACTATATAACAAGAAATGGTAACTAAGGTCACGTAGTATTGAACGCATTAGCTGCGTTAAATAAGAAGGACGTTATGTTTAACATAGACAACACGTACCTTACGTACAAGAGAGGGTTTCTTAGGAGTATAGTTATGTATTTAAAGGACCTTAGTCCCTACCGTAGATAGTTCTCTCCTTATAGTAAATCTTAGAATACAATTAGAGTTAATCTATTAGGCAACTACTCCACTAGTTATTATTACGTTATTATTTTGTTCTTACCTATATACCCAGCCTAATAATAGAACCCACCGTAGTTCCTGCTATAAGGTTCTATTATAATAGCTACGCTTCTATAGCACAGGGAACCCAACCCCCTTAAGACAATAACTGGGCATATAATTATAATATAACCAAATATAGAAAAAGCAGAGGGGCTTAGGGGATAATTAGAAACAAAAGTCCTTATAGAGATTTATAAGGAAGTGTGACGGTGCTGGGGCACCGTCCCCTGCAGCTGGCTTGGCGCAATATCCGGAGTTCGCCCGTACCGTGTATATATTGCCCCTAGGGCCCCTTTCTTCTGCTCCTTAGCTTAGTATCTTTACAAGATAGCAATCCACAAGCTTCGGTTCAGAGGCATTTATGCGAGCCGTCACATTATACTAAGCTCACCCACCCGGGGGGGGACTTTATTTGTTTGGAGCTCCCTCTTTCCCTCGCCTGGGAAGGCCTGGATAATATCCCACCCCTGTTCCGCGTGTTCTAGGAGGACACGCGTCAAACACCCCTAGCTGCGCGTCGTCGACGCGTCAAGTCGCTATCATTAATACTAGGAGCCGGTATTCAAGCAGCTAGAAGGTCTCCTGTGGATAAGGACAACTGCCTGGGAAGGCAATAATATCTCACCCCTGTTCCAACCCTTTTGACTGATACGGAGTTATACGAGCTGCAGAGACAACCTCGGTTGAGACTTAGCCTAGGGCTGCAAGGAACCTGGAACTGATCCCGCAGTGTCAGCTAAGACAAGCCGAGACATGACCCGAGCTGTGCTATTGGGCGGTAGGTGCATGTTATCCGCGAGTCCTCTAGAACGAATCCTATTCCGTTATCCCCAGACTACTGCTGTGATAACTACCCCGATTGATACTAAGCTATACAAGGAGAGACGAAATTAATTAGGAAGGACCTGCCGCTGGCACCGTACTACTACCCCAAACCCCCAAACCCGATTACCGACTGTGCCGATATGCCTACAGTCTGATTAACCGAACGATCGCGCCAATATACCTACAACACGACTCTCCGACCTGTCTATAAACGCCTTATAGACACCCGTCGAGTTCTTATTGACGACCACCGTATCTGATCGACCCGAGCATCACTATCGACCTAGATAGTCCCTTGATCTTACGGCCAAATACATCTGCATCCTATATATAGGGGTACTAGGAACCTAGGGGAGAATTTAAGTGATTTATAGCACTCTTAATCAGAAGAATAGATCAGGAGAATCATTCCGATTCATAGCACTCTCCAATAACTCTACAGATAAGCCTATTTATCTCTACGACCTCTTACAAACTATTGACGCGTTCTTCTTAATAGCCTTTTATACAACCTTCTATAAACGAGACAGCCTACCGTTACAAAAGCATGTCTTACCAGTCGTCAACAAGAATCGAAATATTAATATATACGCCCTTAATACATACGCTCTTAATACCATTTATTAACTACCCTTGAACTACCTACCACTTAATGGCAGTTCTCCTTAAATAATAATATGCGAATCTGCTCTCTAATAGCATCTTGTTGAATTAAACGCTACATAACAGCTTACCCTCGTACAACTATGCTCGAATATTAAAGCGCACTTTTTGATACCTTTAACCCTCTGATAAGAATCGAAATATTAACATATACCTTCTTGATACCTCTTTTAATACCTAACAACGATTTAATATACCAAGTCACAACAGCATTCCTATGAGTCCTTGATTAACCCTAGATATCGGTTACCTAAAGCGATATCCTTGATTAAATATAAGTATTCGAATACGGCTGCCAACCCTATAGCGTACCTTCGAATATCCTAACAGCACTTAAACACGTCTACTATTTAATAACAACCTATTCTGAGAATCACGAGAATATTGACAGACTATATACTAATACCTTAATTAAATACCTTAACGAGAATCAACCTATCGGCGCATCTCCCTTAATACCCTACTCGTACGATAACTGGTTGAATGTGCTACGATTAACAGCATACCTTAAACTAATTAATTAACTGTGGCTAGTAATATAATAGCATCTCTGCTAGTTAATAGCATATTAATTGATTAAATAATTAACAACGTCTTAAACTACCTACCGATTAACAGTAGACCTCGAGAAACTGATAGACGGATTGTGCCGTTACGCCTGCGATCCGAATGTGATTTAAACGCGACCTGAACGCGATTTAAACGCGAACCTGACCGACCGTCGTGCCAATATGCCTGCGACACGAACTACGACTTTAACAACGACCGTATGAATTCATCAACAATTGACTGCCTCCCTTACTGATTTGATCGTCTCCTTCTCCACCTATGGTGATCCTTTTTGACTGATACTAAGCTACGCATACTAAGGAACAACCACGGTTGATACTGAGTTATACAAGCTTTACCTTAGGCATTTGTACACTTCGACAACAAGGTTAATACTGAGCTGTGTAAGCTTTAACAACGAAATCGATTTGGACAAACTGGATAATAATCGCGCTATTACGCCTACGATCTACCGACTAACTGATAGACCGAGCTCTACATTCGACCACTATTACCACCCGACGCTTGCACCGTACTGCTATTACGATAGACCTCCGCTGCTCTGCCTGCAGCCGATCAACCCTCGCTGCTTTATCCGCAGCCGACTACCCTTGCTGCTCTGCCCGCAGCTAATCGACCACTTGCTGCCCTGCCTGCAGCCAACCGACTTCTACTGCCCCGCTTGCAGTAACAACCGTATACAAGGTGGAGCTTTGCCCCTTGTACGACCCTGCCGCTTGCACCGTACTGCTACCCGACCTCTGCTGCGATGTACCTCTCGCAGCTAAACTAATACCTTGCTGCCTACTGCAGCACCACAATCGACTTCTACTGCTCTGCCTGCAGTACCACACTCGACCTCTGCTGCTTCGCCTGCAGCTAAACCAATACCTGGCTGCTTTACTATAGCCAACCACTATTAACTTTTGCTGTCCTACCTGCAGCACTATAACCGACTTCTACTGCTCTGCCTGTAGTAACAACTGTATACAAGGGAGAGCTTTGCCCCTTGGAATACAACCCCAACGCTAGCACCGTACTGCTACCTGAGTTAATAAGACCTCGCGCTAATATGCCTGCGAGCTGACAAGCACCGCGCCAATATGCCTGCGAATATAACCCCGTTGCTAGCATTATACTGCCCCCGAACGACCCTGTTGCTAGTACCATATTGCTACCGAACAGATAAGCTCTTGTGCTAATATGCCTGCGAACAACCCCAAATCCGATAACTATTGTGCCGATACGCCTATAACCCATAAGACAAGTACTCGCGCTAATACGCCTGCGAGCCGAACCCAAACTAGATAATGATAGCGCCGATATACCTGCTATTACAACAGACCCTTACTACTCTGCCTGCAGCTAACTAACACCTGCTGCTCCGCCTGCAGCTGAATAATTAGACTACTGCTGCTTTGCCTATAGCACTATAACTAACTTCTACTGCCCTGCTTGCAGTAACAACTGTATACAAGGAGAGCTTTGCCCCTTGGAATATGACCCCGCCGCTGGCACCATACTGCTGCCTAAACAGACAAATCTCGCGCCAATACGCCTGCGACCTAAATGCGATTTAAATGCGACCTAATAGTATTCAAATGCGAACCTAACCGACTAATTATGCCGATACGCCTGCGATCTACTAACAAGATTCCGTGCCGATTTGCCTACGGAATACGACCCTGTTGCTGGCATTATACTGCCACCCGAACAACCCCGTCGCTGGCACCGTACTGCTACTAAACGGATAAGAGCTCGTGCTAATATGTATACAAGCTATAACTTCCTAACCCTCCTACCCTTATTAAAACTTTTTCACCTGCCTTTTTTATAAGAGGGGGAGTAGGGGGGCTTTTTTTATGGCTCGGGGCGCGCTATAACAAAAGGGGGGATAGAGAGCTAGGAGGTACCGGAGTTCTAGAGGAAGAACAACGGCCAACGGAGGGCTCCTAGCGATATACCTCTCGCAGCAGCAGGAGCTGCAGGACGGCTGCCTGCCCTATGTCAACTGGTATAGCAATATACCCCTCGCAGCAGCAGGAGCTGCAGGACTACTGCAAGTCCTATGTCAACCAGCATCGCGATCAAGCGCTAGATGCTAGATTTTTTTTCTTTTCTTTCTCTTCTTTCTCTTCTTTCTCTTCTACGAGGGGATAAAGCCTGAGGGCAGGCTTTTTTGGAAGGGGGGGGTGATGTGACGGTGCTGGGGC
>Ga0307507_10002491_pt1 | contig 38448 bp, 42 predicted proteins | sample 7_EM_MG_FD_207223 | JGI IMG/M metagenome (GOLD analysis project Ga0307507, IMG submission 207223) | Populus trichocarpa ectomycorrhiza microbial communities from riparian zone in the Pacific Northwest, United States - 7_EM | ecosystem: Host-associated > Plants > Roots > Unclassified | place...
TATGAGGTAGTAGAGAAACTAGCCCCTATTTTGTAGTATTGGTATTGGTGGTAGTAGTAGTAGTTTTAGTGTTCCTGTCTGTGCCTCGCTTATAAGCTAGGGCCACCCTTAGAGAAATTTTTCTGTTGGGAAAAAGGGGTAAAACGACAAATAAATCCACTTCTAGCTCGCTAGGTAGTAGGAATTAGGTCTTAAAAGTTAGAAAATCGATTGTTTTTGATGGTAAGATGGGTATGCATAAGTTTTGGAGTGTGGCGCTACCTTTTGGTAAGGTTGCATATGTGGTGAAAGGTAGTTCTCTACCTACTAACTAGGCTCTAATCTTATCTAAAATAGCTTATTAAAGAGCAGCAACTCTAGTGGCTTTATTCCAATCTAGCTTACTAATAAGACCTAAAAATTCCAAAAAGAAGCTAGTAAAGTCTTAATTCTATTATTATAGGTTTTCAAGTTTAGTAATGGCTGTATATTCGCGGCTGGCGTTATTATACATTCGTTCTAGCAGAGAGATAAAAGTTTTAAAATTAACAAAAGTGCCATTGCGGAAAAATAGATCTATAGTTTATATAGTATCCTTACTTAAATAAGACATTCCATAGCTAACCTTACTAGCCTTAGTAGGGTATTAATTATAGTTTATTAAGAGTTTAAGACAGAGCTTGTTTATAAAGGGACATAAGTTATTTTGGTTTTTATTAAACATTAGAGGATTAGGGAGCTTTTTAGATTTTATAATAGGTACTAGGTTCGCTATAGGTATAGGTTAAGCTACTATTACTAGTTTAGTGTTTATATTTAACATATTAGATTTAGGTACCATTATTTTAATCTTATTTATAGGTGTTGCTGTTGGGGTTTATAACGTAAATGCCTTAATATTATAGAGTTCTTTATAGAGTGCTTCCATTAATTGCTAGTGCTAGGCTTCCAGTGCAGCCCGTTACTAAGCTAAGGCGTCTATAAAGGCCTGTTGCATTATAGTTAACTATTCCCTAACTAGGGTTATAATACTTATAGTTATCAAAAGGGATTTGGGGTTGTTTGCCATTTTAATAGTAGTTATTTTAATACAACGTAATATAAGGGCGCGAAGAGGCTTTAGGGAAGATTTAAAGAAACAAATATAAATTCTATCTAATCTAAGGGTATATGGCTCTTGCAGAGTATAAGACGTTATATAAAGAAGAGAAAGGAATATAGGAAACTTATAACTAAATATTTAAGGTCTTAGCAGTAGACGCATGGGCACAAGCCTACGCGGATTTTAATAGGTTTCAACCAAATTCCATTACATTAGTGGAATTTAGTGGAATTTAATTAAGTTGGCAGAATTTGGCAGAATTTAATTAATTTGGCAGAATTTGGCAGAATTTAATTAAAGCATTAGAATTTATCTGTCGAGTATTTCACCCAAGACATTCCTACTATAACTAGGCTAGTCCCGTTACAAACTCAAACACGTCCAACTAAGGTATATAGTTTAACTCTAATATATAGAGACAAATCTACCAACGCCTTAGCATCTCTGTTAAGATATCTAGCCACCCATAAGATATAGCCTATATTTTACCTATAGCTACTATACCTTTACTAGCCTAACCCCTTATTAGGATAGACACAGCCTAAACCTCTACTAGTATTAATTTAAGATAAGAACGAAGACGAGAACTATAAGGAGTAGACCATTAAACAAATTATTAACTTTAAATACTTTAGCAAGGCAGAGGATGGCGGCTCTACTATAGAGCTATCTACACAGGATTTGATATAGATTAGCTAGAATGGCAACTATAGGAAGACTTTAAAAATGTAAAGGATCTAATTAGCGACTTCTACTATAGAAACCTATAGAAACCGGGTCTAAGCAAAGATTTTATACCTAATCCTTTATAGGAGCCCTTATAGAGTTAAACCATTATACATTACTATATAAGGGCAAATTGCTATTAGATTACCGCAGATTACCATAGATTGCTATTACGTAATAGTAAAGTGCGATTACATAACTAGAATATCGTTAAGATGTCCAGGAACTTTAACTGGCGGTTAAAGTTATCTAATTAGTTAGATTCTTAGGTACCAAGCCTTATTATATAATATTATTATAAACCTTTAGCAATACCCACTTTTTTCTTCCCTATACCTTAAGTGTTTCTTCTATATATATATAGTAACTACAGCGTTGCCAGAGCTCCGCCTCTATAGGAGGGGGGGTAGTGTTACGAAACCCCACTATAGGGGCCTCTATAGGAGAGCCCCATGCTCTTACATACACCTCGCGTATAGCTTATATTAGCTACGCGTAGGTATATTATCTCCTTACGCCCTCAACCCTTACGATTGATTGCGTAACGTCTTGTAGACTCCTTAAATATATACGTCTTATAGCCGCTACCCCCGTCCCGTGACATAAAGAGAATATATACCTATACTGTTATAAGGGGGAGAGTACTAGAAGGAAGGCTGTTACTTTTTAAGTAAGCTAGTTCTAAAGTATAAGTTTAACGCTAAGGGAGAAGTAATTTATAAAAAGGTAAGACTGTATATTTAGGGAGATAAATAGACCCCTAACATCAACTATTTTAAGATATTTGCGTCTATTATACAATACGATACCTTTAGGTTCTTAATAGTAAAGGTAGCAGCTAAAGACCTTAAACTTAACCATATTAATATTAAAACTGCATTTTTAAACCCACCGTTATAAGAATATATTTTTATACAGATTTTTAACCTATTAAAAGACTTTAAACCTAACCTTAAGGGGGTAAAAGACACTTACTTAAAACTAAATAAGTTATTTTATGGCCTAAAGTAGGCACTAAGAGAATGGTTTTAGATAGTTAAGAGGTTCTTTAAGAGTATAGGTTTAAAATTAGCTAACGCTAACACTAATCTCTTTATAGGAAATAAAGTATATATCTTATTATTTGTTAATAATATACTGATTATAGGAAAGCGTAGACACCTTAATATTATAAAGATAAGAATTTTAAGAGAATAGAGATATAAAGACTTAGGTTCTATAGAGGTATTTATAAACTTCTAAATTAATTAAGACTGTATAAACCAAACCCTTAAGCTATATTAAATAATGTATACTAGAAAGCTACTTAAACGGCTAAAAATAGATAACTATAATCTAGTTAAGCTACTAATACTGTTAGAAAACAAGCCCGCAACGATATCACGTAATGAGATTTATGGGAGACATCTCTTGGCAGGAATCTGACCAATCAGACAACTTCAACCGTCGGTCAAAGTTCCTTGAAGTCTCTTCAACCACCTATATAGAAAATAAGCAATACACAGAGTTTTAGCTCCATAGCCTCAATTCAACAGGTTATAAGCCTGGGTTTACGCCTAATAAGCTAAATCTAATTGCTTTATTATTGTTACAATATTTACTATCGCAATATCACCACACAGGCGTAAAAAGTCGGTAAACGTTTACCTAACTTACAACGCCAAAAGCCTACAACAAGCAGCTATATAGCTGCTAATTACGGACTCTACGCTAAATGCACAAGAGAATCCTACCAAGGACAAGCCTAACACAGTCCATAATCAAACCGTGGCACTAGAGGCTTAGAAGGACCTCTTATTTAGTAAACAACCTTACTATCATTAAAACAGAACAATAGAGTTTTAAAAATAAAGCTCTATAACAACCATATCAGTGGCGGATTAAAAGAAGCTTATTAGAACTGCCTATACTAGCTAAGAAACATACTAAGTTAAAACCTATACTACACAAACACTCCTTATAAAAGGAAACCAATCTAACAACGTGATCTTAACAAGGCCTACAGACTGCCCACTATAAACTACCTATAACATAAAGCTCCACTAATATAAGCAACAAACATACCGCCCAAGCCTCTATTCAAAAGCTTACTAGACAGGAAGACTGGCCAATATTTAGTATTAATATACAAAACCACCTCCAATCCAAGAACATTAAGTGGGTCCTTAACAATCCACTACAACCTCTTCCTACACTTAAATTGATCAAGGAGAAATGGGCGGACTTAGGCTTTACTAGTAAATAGCTAAAAATTAAACCAGCTAACTTAGTAAAGGAACGGGAGAAACACAAAGAACAGCTAGCCTACGTAGCCAGTTTTATCAACTAGAGCGTTAGTGATATCTACAAGCCATTTATATTAAACGCCAAACAGGCGCTTAAAAAATAGAAAGTATTATTATTATTCATTGCTTAACGTCCGATTCGGATCCCTGTTGGGCCCACGCGGACTACTCCTTATATACATATGGGGAGAAAACTCTACTTGAGAAAACCCCGTGATCCGTCTCCCCGCCTTTTGGGGCTCGCTTGCGAGTCGCCTGCGAGTCACCAGTGGTGCTCTACTACCTTACTTTTTGACCTCCTTGGGAACCACTGCTGCCGTAACAAACCTACGGACGCGCTAGTATCACACACTGTACTCTACTCCTGTAGAGTTATTAGGGGGCGCCTGTTACTCGCCCCTTTGCCTTCCATTGCTATTTCCTTTGCAACCCGGAACTGGTCTAGCACTTTTTGGCCAATGAGCCACCGGGTAGCCGCCTTGAGGCCTTTCTGTGTTATAATAGAAAGTATTAAAAGAACACTTTAAGGATCTTAATCTAGCAGCTATTACCAATATTATAGCTACCTTCTTTACTAAACGCGTTTAAGACTTTAAGAACATAGAGGAGTTTATCTCCTATATTATATTAAACCTTAATCGTCTTATTAAAATAAACCAACCTATTAACTACAAGGTCCTCGCCCAAGTGGCCCTCCTATATAGGGTTAACTCTACTAGCTACGCTTAGTTTAAAACAACAAAATAAATAAATTGGACGCGGGAAAACACCAACCTATAAGCTTTAGGCAAGGAACTTATTATCTTTAACAGTAAACTTAATCAGGAAGTCTCTACTACACTAGTAGTACAATTAAACGATAGAGGGCCTACAAAGAGAAAAATAGCACTAGTTAGGATATGCAAACACCCTAACTGCGTAAGATATAATAGAGCTACGCACTATAAAGAAGACTACTAGGAGAGGAAGCCAGATAACACTCTAAAAGAAATTGGTAATAGGATCCACTTAAGGAAAAAGCAAAGAATAACTTAAGTGCCTATCCAACTCAACAAACACTCCAGTTAAGCTGAGCTTAACGCAAATCCATAACAAGAGCTTATAGCAGCGGTTATACAAGCTTAACTAAGTAGGCATAACTTCGTCTACAACACCGCTACTACCGTCCACTACTACAAGGACCATGAACTTCTTTTTAACTACATTAATAACGACACCTCGTTAGGTACAGTTAGTCCCTATAAAGCTTAATTAAAAGGCAAAGAATCTATTTCTATATAAACCGCACTACCCAATAGAAGCCACGGAAGCACGCTTACTCTACACAATATTCTTTATATGCCACATTCACTAGCAAACCTACTATCTAGAAGCCGACTTAAGGAAATAGGCGTCTTCTTTAACAATAAGACTCATAAACTTAAATACAACAACAAGGTAATAGGATACGCGCCTAAAATTTAATAACTCTACCTAATTTAGTAGTACAACTACCAGTTAGAATCGGTCCTCTATACTATCAAAAACAACAAAAGTCTACCTATTTGGCATTACCAATTTAGCCACCTTAACTATAGTAACCTCAGACACTACCTAAATAAACTTAGCATTAAGTTTAATGACGTTAGCAATAAATACTATAAGCCTTGCGCTTAATCTAAAGCCCAAAAAAGGTACAATAGAACACCCCAAGAACAAGCTATATAGCCATTTCAATTCATCCACACAGATCTAGTAGGGCCTATTACCCCCATTAGCTTTAAAGGCGAAAGATACTACGTATCTTTTACCAACAACTATACAAGGTTCACTATAATCTATACTATCTATATAAAGGATAAGTGGCTTAATACTCTATAGAGGTACTACAACTAGATCTACACTAAATTCGGCCTTAAAATTGCTAAAATTTATACCAACTACGGAGCGGAGCTTTATAGCAAGAAAGCAACTACCTGGATAGACAATCTAGGTATAGAATTTAAACCTACCGCCTTACACGCTTAAGAAGAGAACGGAGTATTAGAGTACTCGTAGCGAACCTCTACTAAGATCACCCGCTTAATAATCCTCGTAGGCAATATACCAGACTTTCTATAGCCTGATATACTTCTTATAGCCATATATATCAAAAACAGACGCCCTATAAGAGCTCTTAATAGTATATCACCTTATAAAAAGCTTAAGGGTAAACCTCCCTTAGTATACTACCTAAGGGCTCTAGGATCTACCGTCTATTCCCTTATAGCTAAAGAAGATCGCGTAAAATCAGCTAGGTTCGCTCTATAAGCAAAAAAGGGTATTCTAATTAGCTATAACAGCAAGACAATCTATTACATTTGGCTACCAGATAAACAGAAGATTAAGTAGCTTAAAGACATCAAAATCTATAAAGGTAATATTAGTTTAAAGACTGCTACTACATTTATGGAAGAATCCGTAGACTCATCTAATAAGCAAAAGAGAGAAGACACTACTACTCCTCAGCCAAAGCCTCTATCAAGAAAAAGATAATAAAGAATTAATTAGAATGAAGGTCGCGATAGTTTACCCCATAGGCTTAAGTCTCTGCCCAAAAACCTCACTATAACTACTACTTAATCAGGCCGCTAGACGTTAAGAATTAACCTACTAAGCAACCCTACTGCCTTCCTTATAGGTACAAACCAAAGCCTTAACCAATAGGCTGATAATATTAATAAGCTACTAAGCAACTAGGACAACAAAATAGGCAACAAACTAATAGCCCTTCTATCCACCTTTCCTCCACAATCTACACCTCAAAACCCTCACTTAAACGATCGCGACGCGGTCAATCCTATAGCTCTACTAGCCAGTTATATTCAATATACTAGCTCACCCAATCTCAAAACGTACACATCTACTACCTCAATTAACAAAGATAAGCCTTATACGTACAACCAAGCAATCAACAGCCCAAACAGCAAAGAATGGATAAAAGCAATAATAGAGGAGGTAGGGTCTCTAATTAAAAACTAAATATAGGAGCTTATCAACCTTACCTCCCTTAAGCCTCCTTATAAGCCTCTTACTAGTAAATAGGTGTTTAAAATCAAAAAGGGAAAGGACGGCGAGGTCCTCCGCTATAAAGCTAAATAGGTCGTCAAGGGATATCTACAGCAGTACGGTATCAACTACAACTAGACCTGTACTATAGTAGTAAAACCTATGGCTTTTAGGGCTCTATTTACAATTACTGCCTACCACAACCTTAAAATTAAATAGATAGATATTAAAACCACCTTTCTCTATAGACCAATTAACCAAGAACTCTACGTCGTTATACCAAAAAACTACAAAGAAGCTGGCAAAGTCTGCCGCCTTAAAAAGGCCCTCTACAGACTAAAATAGTCACCTTAAATCTGGTATAAGACACTCTCAAAGTTTCTACTAGAAAAACTTAGACTTCACCATCTACACGCGGATCATAGTATATTCGCCACCAGTAAAGGATAGAAAGGTTTAATTATTTCTGCCTATATTAATAACACTAAGATTATCTATAAAGATATAGCGGTAATTAATTAGGTAAAAGCAAAGCTTAAAGCAGCCTTCTAAATAATAGATCTTAGGCCAATAAGCTTTTACTTAGGCATAATAGTTACAAGAGATCAAATAAAGAAAAAGATTACACTTTTACAGTAAGCCTACCTCATTAAAGCTCTTAAACGTTTTAGATTATAAAAGGCTAATACCTTACTAGTACCTATAAAGCACTTAATTAAGCTTATAGCCAATCAAGAGACTACTAGTAAGGACGACGTCAGAAGATACCAAAGCATAGTTAGTTCAGTGTGTTTCCTATAATAGAAACAAGGCCAGATATCGCCTTTACGGTATTAACAGTAAGCCGTTTCGCCTATAATCCTACCTCTACCCATATAACGGCCGTAAGACTTATCCTTTAATACCTAGCCAGCTTACTCAATAGAGGAATTACCTATAGAGGCAATAAGAACCTAGACCTTACACCAATTAGCTTTAGTAACGCTAACTAGGGACAAGATAAAACCACAAAACGCTCTATATTAGGCTTTATATTTATATTAAATGGAGGACCAATTTCATAGAAATTAAAGCTATAAGCTACCGTTTTACTATTAATATATTAATCAGAGTACACGGCTCTAACGGCTGCAGTAAAAGAGGCTATATAGCTTTAACTTTTACTTACCAAACTAGGTGTACTAGACCAGAGCAAACAGTTTATTAGGATCTTAATCAAAACCAATAACCAAGCTATAAAAGCGTTAGCCAAAAATCCAGTTTAGTATAATTAAACAAAACACATCAACATCCAGTTTCACTACGTAAGAGATAAGATAAACAGTAACAGGATTAACCTTATACACGTTGCTTCAATTAACATGGCGGCCGACAGCCTTACTAAGCCTCTCACAGGTCCTCAGTTCTACGCCTTCCTTAAACACCTTCAGATAGTACAGAAACTCAATTAACTATACTAGGCCTCAATTAGGAAATCAGTACACAATTAGTAGATCCTTAGAGAGTGCGCTAAACAACGCCTTAAGGCCTTAAAACGAGCAACAGAACTTAACCTTAATCTACCAACCTACCACTTAAACCTACCACCCAAACCTACACCCGAATCCAACGGCCGCGACATCAGGAAGGGCTCATACTGGTAGGAAGAATGGACATACTTTAGGAGAGACACAGGGTGAGGCTACAGGGCCTCTAAAGCTCTATAGGCAATATAAAACACCTACGGGGAGGTGCTGCCAAAATTTTAAGAGACGTTTTACAGAGTAAGCGCTGTCTCTAGACAATAGGGAGGGCGTAACTCCTTATTAGGCACTTATTCTACCTTAGAGGAACTCCAACAACTCTCATCAAGCAACCCTACACCCTTATATATAGTGTATATAGCGGTATCATTAACTAAGCTTAAGGGAGGGTGTTAGAAAACAAGCCCGCAACGATATCACGTAATGAGATTTATAGGAGACATCTCTTGGCAGGAATCTAACCAATTAGACAACTTCGACCATCAGTCAAAGTTCCTTAAAGTCTCTTTAACCACCTATATAGAAAATAAGCAATACACAGAGTTTTAGCTCCATAGCCTCAATTCAATAAATACTAGCTGGCACTGTTCTGAAACCTAATATTAAAAGCCTCCTTAAGTACGATAACGCGACGGTATACTAATAGATTATTAGCTTTACAATCTACCTTTTAAACTATATACGCTTTAATACTAGCTATACTATCGGTTAGCTAGTGTCACGGGACTGCCCACAACACGCGCTACGCTAGACGCGTAGCTTTCCTTTCCTTATTTAATATCGCTTGGCAGATAGTTTATCCGCCCCGATTGCCCCTATATAGATTCGCCCGCAGCTGCATTCTTGTTAAGCTCTCCAGCAATCCTCTTAAGTCTCCACGACAGCCGTTACGTAGCTATCAATTCTATGAATCTAATACTTGTTCATCTAGCGTTCGCATATAATACATCGTCATCGTGACAGCTAGCTAGGTTTATAGCAGTACTAAAAAAGTTACATTACCGCTTAAGTAAGTAGCTACTATAATATCTAAACGGTACTCTTAAAATAGGAATTACCTACTTAAGCTAAGTAGTTTACCTTCCTCTATGTAAGCTTATATTAACTAACCTACCTACTAGCTATAGTATCTTTATTAACGCTATATAGGGAACAGAACATAATTAGATATTATTCTAAGGTATAGTAGTTATGTGCTATAGGGGAGCGGTAATCTAGATAGCTTAAAAGTAGAAGTTAATAGTATTAAGCTTAATAGAAGCAAAGATCATGGCGGTATTAGAAGGAGTAAGGTTAGTAGTATAGCCTAAAAAGCTAATAAGAGATCTAGAAGAAAGAGATAATAACAACCCGTTTATCCCTACACTCTACTATAACAATAAGGGTATAGTTAACCTTTTGTACGACACAAAACACTATTAGAAAGCTAAGCATATTAAGACTTGATACCTCTTTATACGAAACAACATGGTTTAGCGAGATTGTCACGGGACACCTACGGGACACCTCCGTGACACCTTATACACGTCCACCTGTTTCCACCGACTCAGTAAGAAGAGACCGACCGCAATCTACGGCAATCTGACGGCGTTCTGCCATGTTCTGCCAAGTCCACCGAATTCTGCCAAGTTCTGCCAGGACCACGACCCGAAGCCTATTCTGCCCCGTGCACGTGTTAACCAAGCAACCAAGTTAACGATATATACCCCTTTCTTCCCGTTTCCTTACCTTCTCTCCTCACGCAACGTCTTGATCTCATCACACAGTTCATGTACATAGCTTAATAATATCTACTTCGCTATATATTATCACCACTTGTACTCGCTCCGTGACAGAGATTAACTTAAAGTGGTATATATACCAGGTAAAGATTAACCTAGAGATATGCTTATAAAATAGCTACCAATTAACCAATTTACGAAGTACTGTGTAACGCTAGGAATTAGTAACTAACTGCAAGTAACAGAGGTTTTTTGCCTATTAGGTTTTCCCTCTATACATAAGCCGAATGGCGCTTGTAAAGTAATTTGGGAATAGCTTTATAATTGCCTATTTAGGACCAGACAAGGAGAGCGTCGTCAGCATGGGGGAGTGTTAGAATTAGCAATAAGGTGCTGACTAAGCTCTGGACACATTGCGGAGGTCGAAATCCGTATGCAATCTAGATAGACATGAACCGCATCTACTGCATCAAAAATCAATTAATATTCATCGTCTGCGTCATCTCTATCATCAATTTGACCCTCAAGAAACCTCCGCTGTGACCTTATGACCTTGTAATTCCAACACTGGGAGCAGTAGCCTGGATTGCAAAATCATCTAATAAAGAAGTAATGATGCTTCTACTTGATTAAAGAGGGGACGAAATCAAGATCACAAAAGAGGTGGTCAAGGCAGCGGTAGGGAATGAGGGGAGTGGAAGAGAAGTAATAATGCTTCTACTTAATCAAAGAGGGGACGAAATCAAGATTACAGAAGAGGTGGTTAAGGCGGCGGTAGGGAATGAGTGGAGTGGAATAGAAGTGATGACGCTTCTACTTGATTGAAGAAGGGACGAAATTAAGATCACAGCAGAGGTGGTTAAGGCAGCGGCAGGGACTTGGTGGAGTGGAAACGCAGTAGTGACGCTTCTACTAGAGCGAAGAGGGGCCGACATCCCAATTACAGAAGAGGTAGTGGCCCAGATTGCAAGGGATTTTAACAAAGAAATAATGACACTTCTACTCGATCGAAGAGACGTCCCGATCACTGAAGGGGTGGTTGAGGCAGCAGCCGGGAATAGGGATAGTGGCAAAGAGATAATAACAGTTCTACTCGATCGAAGGGGGGGCGACATCCCGGTCACTGAAGGGGTGGTTAAGGCAGCGGTGGGGAATGAGATGCGTGGTAAAGAGATAATAACACTTCTACTCGATCGAAGAGGGGGCAACGTCCCGATTACTAAGGGGTGGTTAAGGCAGCGGCGAGGAATTATAATTTGGGCGAAGAGATAATAACACTTCTACTTGATCGAAGAGGGGGCAACGTCCCAATTACTGAAGGGGTGATTAAGGCAGCGGTGGGGAATTGGGGGTGTGGTAAAGAGATAATAACACTTCTACTCGATCGAAGAGGGGGCGACGTCCCGATCACTGAAGGGGTGGTTATGGCAGCGGCGAGGAATGAGATGTGTGTAAAGAGATAATAACACTTTTACTTGATCGAAGAGGGGACGACGTCCCAATCACTGAAGAGGTGGTTAAGGCAGCGGCGGGGAATAAGATGTGTGGTAAAGAGATAATAGCATTTCTACTTGATCGGGGAGGGGGCAACGTCCCAATTACTAACGCTACTGTAAACGATGCGCTATTTTCACGACTCATACTTTAATCCTCTAATATAGTTAGCGCTAAACTATGTCTCAACATCGCATACCCTTGGCTAAAAGTCCAACTATGCCGCTAAGAGACAGACGCTGTTTTTGGCCAGAATGATCACACGCATTTAGGATCCTGCTACCTACCACATTAGAGAAATGGGGCACATGATCACTCAAATCATGCCCCTCATAGAATACAAGACACGTGGCCGAGTTCTCGCAAGATGGACTTCGAACCTTTTTATATTACATATCTCGTACTGCCATTAGCATAACTTCGTCAGTAGCGCTTTTATCAAACCCAAAAACGCCCCGGCCCCGGCCCTAGAAACCCGCTATACTATACGGTCTCTATAGAAAGGAGTGGTTGAAAGCCGTTCCTGCGTATCCATAATGCTTCCCATGAAGCATCTCGCCAATTCCATTAATATCCACTGAGATTTCCTGGCTTTAACCTGACCCGGCATGACCTGACCTGAATTGACTCTGCCTTTAACCCTGATATCGACCCTGATATCGGCCCCGACGTTAACCCTGATTGCCCCGAACCCTATTCTCCTCCCCCCTTTCCCTAAGCCCACCATCCACCCCCCTATCACCACCTACTGCCCCTCCTCCTGCCCCTCCTCCCACGGCACAAGCCCAACCCTCGGTAACCCTGCGCCCTCCCTCCCCAAATCCTCCTCCACACTCAACAGCCCCATCGCCCAATGCACCCTCGTGCCTGGATTCGTCAGCACAAAGCGACGATCGCTCAACTCCCTCGGCGGTCCCGCAGCCGGATCCGCAACCACATTCCTACTCAGCCGATCATCGACGTTCGCCGGGTCGCGCCGACCGCGATACGGTGGGCCGCGGCCAGCACTGGCGGCCTTCTCCCACGCGGTCTCGCAGCCGCGCGCGATGAGCCCCGCGCTGGCCCAGCCGGTGCGGGCCTCGATGTCGAGGATGCGCGAGACGAGCCAGGCGCGCTGCGCCGCGTCGCGGTACTGGACGCCGGCGAAGAAGAGCGGCATGGTGCTCTCGATGAGCGCGGCGCCGAGGGACGGGTTGAGCGGCGTGTTGGCGGGAGTCGGCACGATGCCCGCGGCGATGCGGCCGATCTCGTTGGCGTAGTGCGCCGTCTGCTGCGCGGCGACGCCCGCGGCCATCATCGCGGCGGGCGGCATCGATGGGTGCGAGCGGATGGTGATGATGTGTGCCATGTAGACCATCGCCCATATGATGCCGATGTCGTAGCTGCGGTACTGCAGAGCGTCGCCGAAGGGCGTCTGCAGTGGCTGGTGGTATTCGGCGGAGAGCGGCTGGAACGCGGGTCCGAGGTGCTGCTCCAGCGCGTATAGGGCCGCTCGTATTTGAGACCAGTCTTCTAGGGCGGCCTTATAGGCGGCTTCGAGGTCGATGTTGGCGCGGGAGGGGCTCGTAGGGGAGGTCTGGCGTGGGTTTGCATACGAGGATGGCATGGCGGTGGGGGCGCGCGTAGGTGCCATCCCGTAGAAGGTGGGCATTTGTGGGGGACCTTGTGGTGGGGGACCTTGCGATGGAGGACCTTGTGGTGGCATTTGCGAAAGATTTGGAGCATTAGGTGGCTGCTGACCTTGAGCGCCAGCGTGCGGTATAAACGGTGATGGGCCTCCCGTGGGCGATGTTTGTGGATAGCCAGGAGATCCTTGTGGAGGACCCATGGGAAAGCCCTGGGGAGCTCCCATCCCAAATCCTGGGGGCGGGCCCCCTGTCCAACCAGGCGGTGGTCCCCCGGTCCAACCCGGTGGCGCCCTTCCAGTCCAACCCGGTGGTGGTCCTCCCGTCCAATCTGGTGGAGGACCTGCAGCTGTGCTTGGTGATTGTCCCATTGGACCCATTGGACCCATAGTAGTAGGCGAAGGACCCGTTCCTGTCTGCGCAGGCTGTGGGGGTGGGCCCATGGGCATTCCAGGTGTTGGCCTCCACTGCCCACCGTTTGCTTCCACCGCTTTGATCTTGCGCTCGCGATCTTTTGCCGCGAAATCTGCGATACGACCAAGGATAAGGATGACGTGGTCATGGGTTGCGTAGATTGCGTCAGCACGGCCAATAGGTGCTCGTGGGGGACAGTCGCTCCATCTGCTATAATCCATGCTGTAGCTTGATGAGCTTCTGACCAGATAATCTGATAATCAAAGACACGAATACTCACAGAAGTCGATTTCCACTAACGATGCTCTGGAAAGCGTCCTGTCGACAATACCACCAATACAGATCTTGGAACAACTCATACTTGCTCAAATCCAATCTTTGCGGTATCGAGTTCGATGGCTTAAAGTCTTCGAAATTCCCAATAACTCGCCCAGCCTCATCGTACCTCAGTTTTCTCCCGATCAAGGTACTGACCAGCCCTTCATCCGGTAACATTGCGAATTCCTTGAATCCGCGGTTCAGTTGCCGTTGCTGCATGAGCCTATCCGGGTTCTGGTATGGGAAGCTCTGCTCGTACGCTGCTTGCTCAGCCTTCATTCTCTTCGATTCTTTCGTCATGCCGCGATAATCAATCTCGACTAAAAGCTGTTTCGCGCCCACAAGATGACTGCTCCATTTGATATGATCTGCTGTCATAACTTCGTAGAAAGCTAGGAGCAGAGACGCAGCTAGAGTCGTTACTTGATGGCGTTTCTTGCGGTGTCCTACACAGTGGTGTATCCTCTTCAAAGCATAAGCGTAGTGCTTGAACGAGGGCGTCACAGATGCACCCTGCAGCTTCGCAATGTGCAAACTGGCAAGTGCCAGCATTGCATGTAACAGCCCCTGATGATTTAACGCCATCATTGGCAATGTATATGTCCAAAGGCTTTGTTGCGAGCTCGGGACTGGTCCTTCAGTAAATATCGCCGACACATTTCGAGGATTCCTTTCGTAGATCGACAAACCAGGTCCTGTAGCGTAGATAAAATGCGCAAAAACACGGGCAGTCTTAGGGTTTTTGAGCGGATTCGCCACCCATTCCGCGCGATAATAATCTAATATCCCTTCATAAATGAATGCGTCGTATCGTCTAATGCTGATTTCGCTGGTGCTCTCTTGATGAATTCTAAGGATCATGCCAAAATCCCGGTTCGTTGTGAGGGCGTTATCTGGGGCATCCTCCATTTCTTCATCGGATTGAACGTCGTAATAATCGTCGTCTTCGTATTCTACAGCGGCTTCGTCGAGAACTTGGGTAGGGCTGACGTGGTCAACAGAGAACCCAGACGTAAGGAGCTGGCCTCTAAAGTCTGGCTGAGCATGAGGCACGGCAGCAGGCTGTTCTGCAAATTTGCAACACAATTAGCACTCACCCACTAGCTGTCATTCGAACAGGACGAGTGATTTTCGATTACGATGGGGACTTGAGATGCAGACACACAGTAAATCGACAATCTTGTGATTGGACATTGGAGAAGCAATAGGTATAAGGTATAGGTAGACTAAATACGAGACATACCAAGAATAGTATGCTGCGCAACATATTTTACATCGTAATTTGAATCTGACTGGGGTATCTGAATCTGCGCCTGGTGATAGCCAGGCTGAGGGGGTGGATACGCACCTCGTCCCAGATCCACAGTGCTTTGCTGCGTCTGCGAATCTGGAGCCTGGGCGTTGGCCACTTGCGCTAATGGTGTCCTTTGCTCAACATACTGAGGTTGGTATTCTTCCACTCGAGCAGGACCACTCGAGGCTAAAAAATACGGATTCTGTTCCTCTTCTTCACTCTGTCGTTGTTGGTAAATGAACTGATCTTGGTACGCTTGCGAAACTGCTGTGTACGATGCGTCGGAAGTAACGGGTTTTTCGTCTATTGTTTGACTATCATACGAAACTGGGATCTGCTGAAACTGTCCTCCCTGCTGAGGATACTGCTGTCCCTGATAACTAGGAAAGCCAGTATTCACCGAAGGTGGGTAGAAAGTCGAACTTGTCGGAGTGGGAAGTTGTGTGTGAGGAGAGTGAATAGGTTGTTGGATGTAGTTCGGATCTTGAGAGTAGGGTGGTTGTCCTCCAACAAGCACTCCTGCGCTCTGTGGATCCAGTCCAGGAATCGGACCCGATTCGACGTTTGAAAAATCAAACTGTGTTAGCGGCCTTGGTTGGATCGAAGCCAGTGATCCTGGTGTTTGCTGCTGCTGTTGTTGTTGTATGGGCTGCGGATGTCGATGGTGTACTGGTCGCGCTCCTGGGAGCAGAGAACTATGGTAGGGTAATGTATTTACAGTCGACGGATGATGCGGCCAGTCTCCAATCGGAGGCTTGAATATAACGCGCTGGTTATATCCTTCGCAATGGCGTTTGGACTTGATGCAATTGTTGCAGATGGGCCGTTCTTCCCCACACTTGATCCTCCGCTTGCGGCATGTCAAACAGCCTGTCTTGGTTCTCTTCCGCAGCTTTGGATTCGAAGGTGGTGCAGAAGTTGAATTACCGGTGGGCGTGACATCCCCAGCACCGGTCGATATGGCGGAACCATTATCCATGTGGATTTAGTGCTCTCTCTGTCTCTATCTCTTTCCCCGGGAAAATGGGTTTGTTGAATATTCTTAGCGCCCGGTGTCGAGTGGTGAGATGAGCATAAGCAAGCGACCGTCAACCGGGGTGCTGGGTTTCCGGCCGAGTAAATAGTACAGAGAACCGTACCTAGGCAAGCTTAGGTGCGCTGCTACGTGAGGCCGTGTTGTTGGAAAGAGGCATGCCCGTGTTCAAACAGCCTTAGATCAAGAGGGGCAGGCTGCCGCTAGAAAATGACGATCCGCAACGAGCGTCGAGAGTGGGGATTTAACAACGGTCGAGCTGTCAAAAATAGGTTGAGACCGATGTTGGAGCGTAAGGGCTCGGGTGGCTCCCGAATGACGCTACGGGAGAAGCACAGCAGGAGGAACCCTGAAAAAAAAAAATATCAGGAAGGGAAGGCTGCGAGCCGCCGGGTGTCCATTTGATTATAGATTGACAGTGAGATATACGAAGCACGGAACCTCAACCGTCAAAGCCCATCAGCCAGTTGGAAACAGGCTGAACAGAAACAGGCACAGAAAAGGACCAGGAAGGGGGTTAGAGGCGCGTCAAAGGCCTAGAACCGGGAGAGTGGGATTGCGGGTGGGAAGGATCGAAATCGGTGAGAGCAGTGGGAATGGTTCAAGGCGCGTTGGCTCAAGTTTCGTGGGTGTGGTCATGATAAGCATTGCCCCTTTGACGCAACGCGCTCGGTGTGGAGGAGTATCACAGATGCAGACATGCCTTCCTGTGCCATAAGGGCCATGTTAGAATGAGATCCGCGCCACTGGATTAAGAGTAGGGGAGGCGGCCGCTGGGCGCTCGGACTGGAGATTAAGGCTTCAACCCTGGAGAGTACGGCCGCGAAAAACCCCTGGGATCGCCGGCGGATCAAGGGCACGACTACGATTATCATTGGATTGTGTGCAGAACTACCCGTCCAAATGAGGACCGTGAGCAAAAAGCTCCCGATGCCAGCGAGGATCATGAGGGGAAGCTCCCTGGTTATAGCAAAGCTAGTCGAGAGCCATGCCAACGCTTCCACAGGAGGGTTAGGAAGCACACGCCCGGTTTGATATGATGACATGAACAGCTGCAGTGACGGGGGAAAACTCAGGAGAGAGCCAGAAGAGCCAGGAGACTCAGGAGTCATGGCTGGGGGGCCTCGGAGAGTCTTGCGGCCCCGCGCGCACTGCACCCAAGGATAAAAAGGCGTAGAACGTGGGACTCCGGGAAAATTTGGTCCTCGAGGCTTTCATGGCTTCAGTGTCATGGCAAAGCTACTACGGGCAGCCGCCGGGCCCCTTTCCCTGTTAAGATTGCGCTGCTGGGACAACCTCCTTGGCCGCTTCTCTTCTGGCTGTGGTCACGAACTTAGCCACTGCAGTCAAACTGTAGACGCCTAGCTCATGCCAACTAGTGGTGATTCGCCGGGCGCTCTGTCAGGAATATTGAAGCGTCCGTATTAGGCAGGCAGATCGACGCGCGAGGCGTCTCTGCTGCAAGAGCTTATTCATCCCATGCATTCCCACAACACTGGATCACGGCGGTGGGGACGCTTTGCCGCATCTGCCGCAGTGCGGGTGGCTGGCTGGCCGGGGTTCATAAGAGGATCCTGCTATGATCTGCAGCTTGGAGCGTGGACCCGGTTGCTGGAGAGAGGGCTTGACGCACTGAAAACCCCTGCCAAACTATGACAACTTCTTTGCTCAAATCGCTCCAAATCGCCAACGGTCCGCTCGCCGGATAGCCTGCATAGCTGCGCCAACCTTAGGAGAATTCCGAGCGTCCTCTGCCTTTCCCTCTGCCTCTCTATCTGCGTTCTCTGCGCTCTCTGCGCTCTCTTCGGAAGCCTGTGATCCGACGCGGCCAGGGCGGGGAGGTATGGCGCCTTGTCGCACATGAAGGAGTTAGTTACAGCAATACTTACAAGGCTCCCGAGTTGGGCCTCGGCCCATATCCTGTACGGAGATATGATTTACAGGCAAAATTGCAGTGTGTGCCTGGATGACGACTTGCTGCTTCTAATCGCTGCTAGTTACCCAGTCACGTTGCTTCGATGCGTGCTCTGCTACTTCCAGCTGCTGCTTGCTGCCTGCTTCCTCCTCCCTGTCCAGGAAGCATCGTCAATTCCGGCTGTTCAGCTTCTCTTGCAGTCGCCGCACTGCCGGACATCTCGTAGGAGATTTGAATCCGTCGACTCAGAGGCCTCGCGTTCCTGTATGCAGTAGCCGTGTGGGAGGGTTCAGTGGCAACTGTCGTGCATGCAGCTGTCAAATGTAGCTGAAAAACCCCCGGCCGGGTTTCCTAGGCGCAGCAGCAAGCCCCCCCTTTTTCGGAAAGCAGTAGTCAGGCTGAACCAGTCACCGTTGGCGGCGGACAAGCACGGACGGAGGGAGCGGGCGGAGCCTAGGGCAGCCGCATTGAACGATCCAAAAACAAAACTGACGCGCCATCAGTCGGGAATGTTCCGACTTGGAGAAAACCGCTCTCCACGCCCACCCGGATGTGGAGAAACAAGAGCAAAACACTCTGAGAACCGTGATCGTGCCACGATCTCAGGCCACGTTGAAGTAAAACCCGCTTCGATCAAAATGGCGTGCAGTCCTCCCATCACTGTGGGCCAAGATCAGAAGCCCACCAATAGGTCGCCTGGCACCAGTCGAGTCACAGCTACAGCTTATATGGGCTCCAGTGTCCACACAGCAATTTCGGTAATCACTAGTCAAGTGCACTGTGCGCTTGCCAAAAGAGTTGTGCACCCGCAAGAAAGGCAAAGCCTTTAATTTTTTAAGCTTAATTATGAGAGCTAAACCTGAAATTCTCTAGTGCATACAAAGCGAAATTGCTGTGTTGCGCGCGCGCACACAGGGGGGACACTGGAGCCCGCACGAGCTGTAATTAGCTAAGGAAGCAGCACCAGAGAAGACATCGTCCAAAGGGGTTGGTGGAGTGCTTCCCGGCATTCACTCCCTAACTTCCAATAGCACCATTAAACTTCACCGATGCCGCCACTGCCATTACTGCCACTAATTCATCCCCATTTATATCGTGCTCTTACACTATCTAATTGGCGCACATCGCCTTAACAAGCGCTGCGGCCTAGACGCCAGCCAGCCCTGTATCGACGCAGTCACCACAGGACAGACTCTTACTCGACACCACGACCGTCGAAAAATCAGAAAATCGTACCATTCCATTCACCCCCTCCCAAATTTCAATAATTCCATCCCATGCCTAAAGAAAAAAAATACTATATCGCCACGGCTGAACTCCGGCTCCCCCCGAAAATGCTCCCCTGAGAATGTTTGCAAGCCATGCTGTCCAGAAGTTGCTTCGAATGACATGTCACCACCATTACTGCTGTCCCACCCACTGTACAGTTACCCTGAGAATCTGAATCTTGATGCCTCCAACCGGCCCAAACCTTCTCGAGGCGCAACATTGCGACGACGATATGAGTTGGTGAAGTCCTGAAGAAGCCCCCGGATCTTTCGAACTTCACCAGATTGCACCCGTCTATTGGAAGTTAGCAATGAAATGGCGTCCGAAGGACGCTCGAGTAAACGTACTGCTTGATGTTGTTGAGCAACCTCTCCGACTCCTGAGGAGTTATCGAGCCAGGTGGTAATATCGTCACCGTATTCTGCACCCAGATTGCCACCTGCTCTGGCATCAATTGGAACATGTCAAGGAGAACGCCGGACGCATCGGGGAAACAGTCACGAGGGAATGTGTACATCATCCCCGTCATGATGCGCTGAACCAACTGCTCCCCTTGGCTTGCGACTAGTTGTTTGACTCTGCCCTGGACATCTGTAGGCACACGTTGCCGGCTTTGGTCGAAACTAGACGATGGCGCAAATTCGCCTCCGTAGCCCAGCAGGTCACGGAGAAAATGAAGAGTTGCGAATATGGGTTCCTCTTTAAGCAGCGTCAACGAGGTACACGCTGCAGCGAGAATCGGTTCCATAAGTGGTGAAGGAATAGCCTTGGGAGCGTAGTAGAGGAGGACATCGACAGTAAGCCGGAAGAAATCCTCAATGACTAGAGGACGAATTTTGTTAGACAATTTTCAGCTTGATGTAGAGAAAGAGACTTACGATCCGGTAACTCTTCTGGAGGTAGATCATTCATGGCTCTTAGGAATGTAGTCGCCTGCTGCTCATAAAACTGAAAGATAGCATTGGTAGTGTTGTCGTCAACTTGCTCGACGCCTTCGGAAAACTCTCGAACAATAGAGTCAGTCGCCCAAAGGAAGCAGCCCTGTCTTGAAGCGTTGAACCCCGCGGCGAGTTTTTCTGCAAGGAGCGGCAGCAGTGGCGCCATAGCCGTTCGATAGGAAAGCACCATGTACCGCCAACACCGGCATATACGTTCTAGAATTGGGGTGCACGTTACGAAGTTTTCAGCTATAGCTGCTAGCACGGGGAAGATCTCCTGGCAGTATTTGACGGCGGGATTTTGGTCTGATTGTTCAATGTATGGCTGAACCCATTGGATAAAGATCGTAAGGAGTTGAAGCTTGTCTGAAAGTTTTGTCAGAATGCACAACAAGAGGGTTTCGTATGCGTTATACATACCCGCAAGAGCCAGTTTTTCCTTGTCATTACTAGCGCTCTGCGCCATCGCCATCAAGGTGGTAACTACCGGGTTGCAATAGAGCTTCAGGTTCTCGTAGATCTTATCTGCTGGAAGTTTTGCCAACACAGAAGCTACTCCATCTGTTATCTCATCCTGACTAGTTGAAGGTAATGTATCAAGATAAGTGGCATAGAACTGCTGTAGTTGCGCAGTATAGCCCGAAAGCAGATCTGCACAGTCATTGCAGAAAAACTTGAACGAGAGTGCTGCGGCTCTTATAACCTCTTTCGATGGATGGGTAAATGCAGCCATGATGAAGTCGAGCTGAGGTTGCAGCAAGTCAGGATGATGAGCTGTCCATTCTGTGTACCGACCAAGAGCCATGATAGCTTGGAAGCGGACCTTGTCATGATCTGGTATTTGCACGATGAGGGGCATCAAGCGGGGCAACATAATGTTTTCCTCGGCAGGAACCATCCGTCCCATCGCACGCAAGCTGAATAAAGGTGCCTCGAGCTTCTGCCATTCTGGCACGAGACCAGTTCTAGCTTGCGGCCCGTAAGTGTTGACCCAGGTTTCGATGAGGCGGTAGGATTTTTCCAAGCAGTCTGTGACGCCAATGACTTCGCAGCAGTCTTTCAGAACATCTCCCATCTGGTGGCGAAATTCCCGGAACTTTTCCTCCTGGTCCCGGTCACCTTCGAATAGATCCTTTTCGTTCCCGCTTTCTGGCTTTGGATACTCCAGGTGGCCAATCATGATATCGACCAGTTTGGAGTAAATGTCGACATACTCCAATCTCGCTTGCATATATCTCTCGAGCGTGAGATATTGCTTCAGTTCGTACCAGAACTTGAAGGTGTGAGAGATGGCGTCCCTCTCTTTGTCTAAAGCTGCGGTTTCCAAAATGCTTTCGACAAGAACTCGGAAATCTACAGGCATTCGCGCAATAAGGACCACCCAAGCTTCTCCAGCCTCAGCAAATATTCTGGCAATCCCCTTGTACTTGTCCACATCTTCTTCCCTAGCAGCCTCGGCAATCTTAGGTCGAAGCGCAATTATATGCGGATAAAGCGTCTGAATAATAGTGATGCATTCATCCACGTCTCTCGTTTCATTGAAAATTGCGCACATGCATTCAACTGCGGCCTCAAAAGATTCGTCGGCTGAAAGGGCGTCAATGATTGCCTTGAGAAGAGGAGAGTTGACTATATCATTAAGCGGAACTTCACGTAACCATGAAGTTATACAGTCCAGAAGTTGTGGGTTCTGGAATGCAGTTGCTGAGCGAAAGGAGTTAGCCTATTCCTTACTATCGGTACATTATACATACGAGAGGATTGTGAATATTGCGTGAGAAGTGCGAGAGCTTGCTGGGCGTTGTCCTCGAGCAATTCCTTTGTCCTGTAACTTAATTCATCTTCCTAGTAACAACATGAAGTGTTAGACTCTGATTCTGATTTGGATTCGTGGTACCGCTGGAAGGCGCCCGTAAGTTGATGGTGATGTCTCGGCCGAACGTACTGTCAAGTTGATCTTTCGTCCCTCTGTGACTTCTTCTGGGATAACACGCAAAAAGTCCAGGACACAAGGGAGGGTTTGTGGGTCAGTTCCAAGAGTGGACAGAATGAGTGGGAGCACATCCTTCCATTCTGTCATTTGAATTGCTAGGTTCGCCAGGCAAACGCAAAGCTGCATTCGTATCGGTTTAGGACCAGCGCGGAAGGTAATGAGGTTATTGAGTAATGAGTCTCGTAGGCCAGGAAGCGCTTGACGAGGAATTTGGTGGAGGTCATATACAATCTGTTGATGTCAGAACAGAGCAACTCCGAACATTTATTTCCATACCTTGCCCTTCAGTGTCGTCGCAGCGAACAGTTTAGCTCCTGGATCAGCGCTTTCTGATTGGAGTATCTCGAATGTTGTTGTCCATGCCTCAGGCTACGAAAAGGTTGCGTCAGCTCTGTCGCCCGGTAACCTGGGCTCTTTGATACACACTGACCGATTTCTGAAACTTTTCGAGAAATTCATGGGCCTGTCCCTTCTGCGCGCGGCCTACTGAAGCTGACATGGTAGCGAGAGCCCCCAGAACAGGCGCAAAAGCCTGCTGCGCTCCGTTGGCGGCCATTTTGTCGACCTAGATTTCAAGCGGCGCAGAGGGAGGCGTGATGTTTTGGAGGGAGCGGGGTGCTGATGAGCAAAGGCGCCTATTCCTCGCGCATGGAAAAATAGGCCAAGGGGAGTTTGGGGTAGAAGAGCGCAGAGATCGAAGAAGGAATCCAGACAATAGAGTGCTGAGGTCGTAGTGAAGTAAGGTTGAGAGAAGAGGATAGCTTGAAACGGAAGACAAGGTCGAAATGTCGTCCCGCAAAAGCCTTGGCGCTGCATTGCGCTCCACCGAGAAATTCTGAGGACAACATCAACTCGTGGAGCTGCCGAACGTCAAACAACCCCACAACACGCGCACACCCACATACGTAACCAAGACCCTTCCTTTAATTCTTGTGCGCATTATCGAAGTGGAGCCAACAATTTTCGCCGGAATCAAGAAATCACCTAGAAGATGTCTGGACGAGGTAAGAAAGCCGATGGCTTCAGAATTGAGCTCATACTAACTCTTACGTAGGCCCTCGCGGAGGTGGCAAAGGTACGGCATAAATATTTCCTGAAATTTCAAGCAAAGTGCTAGAACTAAAATTTTGAACAGTCTTGCTGCCGCCAATCAACTTCATCTTCAAGCTCCTCCAGTCACGCGCGCCGGTACAGATTTGGCTATTTGAACAGCTTGGAATAAGGATAGAGGGCAAGATCAGGGTCTGTCACAACCAGGACTTTATATCCAGAGCTCTAATGAATTGCCCAGGGTTTCGACGAATTCATGAATTTGGTTATCGATGATGCAGTTGAGGTAAAACTAGCTACAAAGGCCGAAGAAGAATCAAGACGACAGTTAGGTTAGTGAATACCTAACCTGGGATGGAATTTTCACTACTAACATCTTTATAGGTCAAATATTACTAAAAGGCGATAATGTTTCACTTATACAAAGCTTACAAGTTTGAGCTATGTTCAGTATGAAGATGATCAGGCTGTTAGCGTAGTATTACGGTTCTCACGTGGTCAGGTGCAAGTGCGCATTTTCTGCAACTAAAACGAGCCGCTTCTTAGGGTTAAGGTTATTGAGGGATTTGGTTATTATAAACTTTCAGCTCGGAGCAGTTGTCCGTCGCCTACTACCAAGGCGTTCAGGCGCCAGTCGGAAGTATCCATTGGCACAGACTCTTTCAGTGAAAGAAGCTGTTCTTTTAGCGCAAGACCGACTATATAGGGTCAGCTTTTCCAACCCCTTCATATATAACATAAGATGATCTCACCAAGAAAAGGCATCTTCATACTAGCCCTCTGCATACAATACTGGTGACATCGTGTCAAGAAGTAGTCATAAAATCCTTTACCATGCCCCAGTCTCCCAAAATCCAAGTCGAAGGCCATGCCAGGCATTACGATTAGATCAAGCCCTCCTGTTATCTCTCCTGAGACAGCAAACCCGCCTTCTGTAACACCTTTACTCCCGAACGAGTTTTCTCTCTCAGCAACTGACTCTTGGCTCGGAGTTGGAATCCCCCAGTTGTCTGGCTTTAAGGAATCAAAGTCACTCAATGAACGTAGCTCGAGCATGTCCATAATCGACTTTGGCTGCCCCGGTTTTGGAGATGCTAGTTTGTAGGTGTATGGGATAAAGACCTTTTTCCCCTGCTTGAGCGCATCATGAACAATCCCCACAGTAGAAATTTCTCCAGATGGCATCGAGAGGTAAACACTTATCCTCTTCGCAGCTCGATATTCAGGTGTTAACAAAAGAGTCTTAACTGCACCAGACGCTGGTGCACCACTCAGCTTTACATTGATGTATACTAAGAGGAAATGCCAACCTACTTTGGTTTGTAACAGACTCCGGAGGGGGCTCTGCTAAAGCAATCTTGATGCGCTGTCGCAGCTCTTTCTTCAAAGTCCTGAGCGCTGCCATGATATGATTGTCGTCCCAGAAATAGATAATGTATGCGACCGGCAGTGGTTTACCGATCGGCTTCCACCGATCCACTCGAGGTATTCCCAAGCAGGCTTCGAATGGAATTCAATGGAATAAGCTATTAGACTATATCTCTCTCTATAGCAACGATATTGTGTTCAGACTCATCGGGCGTTTTTCGCGTGGCACGGTGGCTGGTTCATCCAATCCCTGCCGATGATCCCTGTGGCATTCTTGCCTCACTGACGCCCACCCCTAACCACCGCAAACTTGAATCTGCAGGTGCACCCTCGACCTCACGACCTCTCCTCCACTCCCCCCTCCCTCAGCCCTCTCCACAACACTTCTGCAATCATGCTTCCTTCGATAGGATCAGCGCTCCTGGTGGGCGCCAGCGTTGTTGCGGCACAAACCCTCCCCGTAACTGATCTCGTGGGGACGTGGTCCTCAAAGTCGAACTCGACCTTAACCGGCCCTGTACGTTGACTGTACAATCGCCTAGAGACGGATGCTTACGAATAGGATACAGAAATTCTACGACCCCGTAAATGAGAGGATGTTCGAACCCGATCACACGGGCATCTCATACTCATTCACCACCGATGGTTTCTTCGAGGAAGCGTACTATCGCGCTGTTGCCAACCGTACGCACTAGCTCCTCAACCACGCTTCTCTTCGATATCTTCAATGTATCTAACATTACATTAAACAGCTGGAAACCCGGCATGTCCAAAGGGCATCATGCAATGGCAGCATGGCAGCTTCACCAAACAAGCCAATGGCTCGCTCGTCCTCGTCCCCATTGCTGTTGACGGCCGCCAGCTCTACTCCGACCCCTGTTCATACAAGACTTCCGTATATACCCGCTACAATCAATCTGAACTTTTCGAAGTACGTATCCTTACAACTCACCACCGCCATATCATCTAACCCGTGTACAGCGCTACGAAGTCCTAACAGATCCCTACCACAATATCCCGCGCCTAAATCTATACAAATTCGACGGCTCCCCCATGATGCCGCTCTACCTCGCCTACTCCCCTCCTGAAATGCTGCCCACACAGACCCTAAACCCCACCACCGTCTCGTCCTCCGCGGGCGCAAAGGCCACGACTAAGTTCAAGCGCTCCGCCGACGAAATCACGCTGCCCATGAACCACAAAGTGCTCAACAGGCGGCGCGAACCGATACCAGCGGATCGGTGGTGGTGGTTCGGCGTGTTCCTGACCGGATCCGGGGCAGTGCTATATTTCTTTTTCTGATTCATCACTCCTGCAAACAAACAAGTGTACGATGGGACTGGCTAGACTACCAGATATGGAGTAATGAGTCGATGTTGCTCTTTTTGGGCATATTTATCAGCATCGTTTTTGACTGGGGGTTTCTCAAGGAGTAAATGAGCGGAGTTAGAGGGGTTTTAGTTTCTATCTGGGAAAGAGTTGGAGTCTTCAAGTTTATATAGGTAGACACATTTATCATATCAGACCTTAACACCAAGTGGGGTTTTGTAAGCTGACTAGGGTCTTCCATAATTTATAACCATTGAATCTCGATTGAGTTCCTTATCTCTTTTGCGTAAAACATCCCTGCTCATGAACCCAATTCAAAATCTTTCTTAAGTCTTTTTATGAGCGTGTTCACGAAGCACGTTTACCATCTGAAAAAGAAAACCGATAATTGAGGACAACGTGTCCATTCAAACAGGTCAACTGAAGTCGCACCATTTAGAAGTCCCGCACAGACCACTAGAACATTCAACCTCAACACACGTGAGATAGAGTGCATCCTTTGAAAAAGCACGCAACCTCTACGGAATCATATAGATCTACGCTCTACGCCCTTCGCCCTCCGCCAGCTGATCTACCTAACCTCCACATAAAATCCCTAACTATACTCTCCGCGCGTCTCCTTCTCTTCCTCTTACAGAAGCTCTGGTCTTTTATGCTCTCGAGAGGCATGATAGAAAGCCTGTCGCTAAGTAGACCACAACATAAAGGATCAACCCTAATGTAGCGATGAGCCAGAGCTTCAAAGCGCCTCTAATCCATTCCCAAAAACTCGGAGCTTACTTACTACACTGTGTCCCGCTCGTGAAATGTGGTTGCGGACTCAACCTCCCAGCCGCTAACCCAAATCCCATCCCATGACGCCAGCTCCACCCACCACACGGTCCGCCCAAGCTGGATATAGTCAGGTACTAGTGACACCGTTGTACATCATGTGCTACGCCTCCTTTGTAATAGCCAGGCGTGGTGGCTCATAGGTGGGTGAAGCAGCAATAGCAGCAGGCGTTGATGAACCACTTCCGGATTTCTTTCCTGAATATAGTGACTAATATGCCGATGACAATAACCACGGAGCCGGCTACAGCGCCAGCAATGCCCGCTATGTCACTGACATTAAGAGAAGAGCTCGAGTGTGGCGAGGTTGAGGGCGAGGTTAAAGTTGAAGGCGAGGGCAAAGGTGAGGGTGGGCTTGAGCTTAAGGTGGATGGGTAAGAACTTTATGCCGGGCTGGCCTTAGTGGCCGTAGCATTGGACATGGTTGTAGGCACCGAGTTAGAAGTCGTAGTCGTCAAAGAGAACAAGAAGCCGGTTGAAATTGTCGAAGCGCCCGGTACATCCCCGATAGCTGTAATGCTAAAGTAGTGGCTCGTGAACCACGCTTCCTACTCACCAACATAGATCGCACTGCCGTTAGAATAAAGGGAGAGTATTGCGAGGAAGAATATGTACGATTGTGGGAAATCCATGCCCTCTGTGCTAACAGTCCAAGTGTAGCTTGTAGCGCCCGTTGCCATATTGGTCGCCAGAACCTGTCCAGATACTGCGAGGCTGTCCATCCGTCTCATAAGGATTGATAAAGCGGCCGAACCCACCGGAGACCGCCACAAAGGGCGAAACGACACAAAGCAGTGTCGAAGTAGCCAGCAGAATCATTTTGGGAAACATAAAGAAGTAAAAAAGCCACTTGCCAGAGGCAAAATTTTGGATATACCAGCGAAAAGATAAAGGCAGTGAGCAAGGGGCTCGGCAGTCTGCGCACACACTGCATGTGCGCGAAGCAACCTCAAGTTAATCAAAAACCTGCACTAGAATATCCCAGCTTTGTAGGAATCCAAAAGCAATGCCCTTGGTTGACCAAGGTGACAAAGAAAAGACTAGCAAGGCTGACAAACGGAGGCGACCCTCAGCTAGTGGCTGATTGCGTTTATTCTGTTCGTTTTCCTTAAGAAGTGCGCCACCAGTGGCTGTGAAGGCCAACGTGCCGCGTATTTTCGTAATGAACTGTAGCAACCGTTCACCCGCATCTACGGATGTGGCCGCACGACTTTGACATGGCTGCATAGTTACCATGAGCGAAGTAAAGGACACTGCGAGCCGCATGCCATCTAAGCTTCTAAGGTAGCTGAAATGGTTGGATTTCATCTTCCAGTCAGAGCCTGTCTCAACGGAGTTCGATACCTTTAATTATCGTACGATCCAAGTTTGTAGCTTGGCCGTCCATCATCCCGTGCAGATAGCATTCTCCAATGAACTCATAATGCTGAATGACCTTTTTCCGAAGCACAACAGGAACGCTGCATCCATGAATGATAAAAATTACTGTCGTCGTATTGAGTCAGTACCTCGAGCCAAAGAAACAAGACGATGGGATAATCACTTACAGTCCTTATCTTCTGTCGAATCTGGCACGAGACCAAGCGCCCTAAGGCCCTTAGATCTGATCAATCGTCTATTCCATACCACGCAGCGCACTCGCTCCACAAACTCGGTCAAGATGCTGCAACGCCCATGTCTTATGAACTCGCCAGTTTCGATGCCCTCTCCTACAGTGCTTCGACGCCCCGCGTGTACACAGGCGCGCGGGTAGTATTCCGGGCAGTTCTGTCCATTGGGCCCACGATCCGCAACTAGAGTCCGCCACAGTTCTTCCGAGGGATCGGTATCATACTTCCATCCCGCTATATTCATCCACTGTTTTGGTAGGTTCCCCATCTGAGATGCTGGGCCCATGACATCGATTTCGTCGAGTATGAACCCAGTCACGTACAAACTGCGCTCTGCCTCGGTGCCCTCGACCCCGAACCTCCAACTGTCTGGATGGGCTTGAAGGTTGGATGCATTGTAGTATCGCGTACCAAAACCGGCCGGTCCTACCAGGGGGTCCGAATTTTTTCTTACCATCTTGAACCCGCCGGCGGCATCTCCGCTCTTCTTTTTCCCAAAAGCGACGCCGGAGAGGCTAGGGATCCAGGATGGCAGGGAGAATCTCTTGCCAAAATCATTGGCTTCCGGTGCCCATGGACGACATAATATATCGAGATCTTTTGTTTTTGGGAGCGTGAAATCTAGGAATTGTTTGCACACATTGAAGAAGGGCTGATCGTAGTCGACATTGAATACCCGGTGTCTTTCTGGCTGTAATCTCCCCTGGAGCTTATTCACCGTAGCCCGAGCCAGCCGCTCCCGTCGCCCCGAAAGTGAAGCCGCCATTCGATCGGTATTACTCGTCCCCATGTCGGGTGCTTGACTTTGTGATACCGGTTTCGTGATAGTGCTAGTCGTTATGACTGCCACCTCAGGTCTAGACGGTAGTTCTTGATCATCATGCGTCGACGATTGACTTCTTGTAGTTACACCAATTCGAGGCGAAGTTGAGTTATTTGCAGGCCTCACAGAGTTACGCGCTTTCTTCCGAGGTGGAGAGCCAGCTGTCGAGCTTCCCGTCTCTTGTGCATCTGGCGACAAGGACGCTTTGCGTTTCTGAGCCGCTTTGCTTCTCAACGGCTTTTGCCCTGCTACCAAAGAGCTTGCAATACCAAGTCCTGTCTGTGGTATGCGGTCATCGGTTGTCGCTACATTATTGGGATGCTTTCTAGCATTGTTTTCAGCTAGAGTGGATGTGGTATTATAGCTGGTACTGTTCTTTCTGCTAGTATCGATATCACTAGCTCTCGTTCTCCTATGGGTGTCTTTGGCGAGCGCAAGAACGGCATATATCATGTCATGGGGCTCTCTGGCCTGAAATGTAGCCAAGTTAGCAACAAGCTGCTCCAGGTTGAGGCGTCTTTCGCATATCTGTCCAGTGTCAGAGCGTCGAAGCAAGTTGCTGATGACGTGGACGAGACGAGTCGCCCCTAATGCTTCGACATCGCCGAGGAAATTAGGGTTGTAATCGTGAGATGGAGAGGCCTTGTATAGTTCTGAAAGTGGCTTCGACCGGCTTTCAAACAAGGCGACAGCAATCGTAAAATCGGTCCATAAGACAGAATCTTTTCCGCAATAGAGCTCTGCCTTTTTCCCGAGAGCAATCTCCTGCACCACCCAGCGTCGCTCAAACCATTCTCGCGTTAGTAGCGCCGTCAAGGCCCTCCATTTCTCAGTACTTATGGTGTTTTTACTTTTCACAAGCTCGTCGAAACGGTCAAGGTCTACAATTTCGTCTTTGATAAAGTCAAGAGCCATCTGGCTGTCGTGCTCTTCGTCCCCTAACCAAACATCCACCTTTTCTGCGTTCTCGTATATCTCCGACATCATCGCGACCTGCATATTCCTCTCACGTTTGTCGGCCTGGTCGATGCAGATGGCATCGATCCACAAGAAACGTTGTTTTTCGGGAAGCCTAAGACGTCTGAGTGCACTTTCGAGGTTCGGCTTTATTAGCATTGTCGCATCTTCCGCAGAATCATCGCTGAGAATCTGGATAGTTGCTGTTTCAGGCTTTGTACCCCAGCACCATGATAGCGCCTCATATTTTTCGTTCTTTCGCTGCCTGATGTGGCACTTCATTTCGTCCTCGTCTCTCCCAGGGAGAATAACCAGAATCCGAAAGGTGCTGCCCCCGAGGGGCTTATGTTTGTATGCGACCATGCTCTCGAGTTTTGTGACCAAACCTAACTGAAAACGCATGTGCGTGTCCCATTTGAATTGAGACAGTGCAAATCTAGGGTAGACCAGTCCTCCACGGAGAGAGGCCTGACTTTATGGGGAGCCCCTTCTCCGCTGCGTTCAGCTACAAGCACATAAACCTTCGCATCGCCGTGATCGACGACAACGCCCCCCGAGCCAGTGACTCAACAGACGCTGCAATTTTACGAGGTTGCCTTCTCCGCCATAATCATCTTTACTTCGTCCACCTATCCATTACCCGGTTCGAAGCCCTACGACAGGCATATTATTTATAGAGACTTGTCATGTCACCATACCGTCACAGCGAATCCCATCGACACTTACTCGCTTATTATGGCGCAGCACCTTTATGCCGGGAAAGAAGCGACTGAAAATACCTCAAACGTACCGCATTTCGTACCAGCTCCTACCATAGTTTGATTTGTACCCGTTAGTGCTGACCGGACCATTTGAGTACCATCCGTATGAGCAATAGCCAACCAGTCCGGTTGCAGAACAGCCCACACGAGATAACGCAATCTCTTGCACCGTGCTACCATATTTTGTGGGATCGAAGAACTGAGCATCTTCTCTTCAAGGAGAAATATTTAGCGATATTCATGTGATTCAGCCACTCAAGCTGAGCCAGGCTGCGCCGGAAGTGGAGAGGTTTGGCGCAAGGCTTTGAGACAGTTGGGCTCCTGAAAGCCACAGTAGCAAAAGGCGTGAGCGAGCTTAACAAATCAGGCGGAATGGGCGTGTGAGTACGCCGTTCTGCATCTATTTTAGGGCTAGGAGTGGCTGCGCGTTGCAGGAAACCGCGGTATCGGCGTACTTTAGGACGGCCGGCGGGATAGCACTGTAGGCATCTGAATATTTCTAAGTGATCTGAGTCTTAAAGGCGACAATAAGTGGCACGAGGCTAATAAATTGTCTTCCAACAGGGCTATGGCTTGAACAGTGCTAGAGGCGCATTAAGAAAATCTTGCGCAAGTGTAGATCTTACAACTAGTCGACGCAACGTTACCATAGGACAGCCTACTACGACGGCTCTTATGACCGTTGTCAAAAATGCCCGATCCTGGGTGTTGAAACGACATTTGATAGTTATTGCGACATTGTGGTCGTCGGATGTTAATGTTAAGTTAGGCAGTAAAGGCCGTGCAGAACCCTAAGGCGATCTGACCAACATCGAGGCGAGTACCTTGCTAGAAAGAAGCTTAATTTAAGTAAGCGGCCATGGCTGCTAAATCCATGCTTTTTCTATACTTATTGGCTTTCTTTAAAATTCGCACCTTTAAAATATATTAAATGCTTTTTCCTATCTTTTGAGCATTGATAAGGCTAAGCGAGTTATATAAGGTCGAATTGTTGTGTTTTTGGACTCTTCTCGCCATCGATAACGCCGTGGTGATCTATTTGGATTGGCGTGGCATCAAATCTACTCCACGTCCTCAATATTTGATTTGACGCCAGGCGCTCCATTGGCATAGATACTGTATCACGTGCGTATTAAAAAGGGGGAGGGCACGAAAAAGATAGTCTTACCTAATTTCTAATAAAATTTCTTATCTTATCTTCACGGCGCAGGTGGCCCCAAGGAAGATGCACACAACATCGCCAAGCCTTGTCTCTTTGACCCAGCCACACCAAATATTACGGTACTGGCAGAAAACGGCAGATTGCGGCAGAACTTGGCAGACAGCTATAGTCACGTGATTAGAGGACCGTATAAAAAAAGCCCTATCTCGAACGGCGCTGCTCTTCTTCTCCTCTCCTTTTTCTCTAGCTTTAGATCCTCGTTGATAGACAATCTAATCGTACAGGCTTGCATGCATCCTTCTTGCTGTGCTCGTGCCTCGATTGACTGAGTCACTAACACTTACCACCGATCATTATACCTACCTTTTCAAGCCCCTACGGGTGCGTAGGACGAATTTAGCTATGTTTAAATACTATATTAGATAAATTAGGTTAAATTTTAATCGGGCAATATTAATATTTATATATAGAGTGGTACTGCCAAAAATCTGCAATAAAACACCACGAAGTCTATACCACTTTCCTAATTGGGACAGCTAGCCGGCAGCGTGACAGTCAACGTACGTTATCTTGCAGTCAGCGGATAGCGAGCGATCCAATTGATGCAGTCAGTCAGCTATAAAGGCTGAAGCTCGCAGCTAGCTGGCTGTTGGACACACTGGCACGATCGCCGCGCTGCTATCGATTTTGGCTATCTGCTGCACCTAGTGTGTCTTCTCGACATCGTCTTGCTAATTGATACATATCGAATCAATCCAAAGCACCAATCCCTCGTTCTCATGCTGCAAGTTTCGGAGGACGATGGCGAGATTCTTCGTGATATAAAACCGCCGTCCATTGAGCGTGATGGGTTCTATTGCGTCGGGTTTGCCCCATACATACGACAGCCGTGTACTCTAGCAGATCGTCGAGGGACACATGTTCAAGTTTGCAGCGAAGTTCAGTCCCGATCTGACTACGCGGTAGGCATCATGGCCTCGTGGTCATCCATACTGTTGATAGGTAGTCAGAGGTGGAAGGAAGATCTAGGCAGGTTGAAAAGTCCTGCTTGGCAAAAACACGCTGAATAGAGCAGCTTTGAGAAAAAAAGAATAACAGGATTGCAAATCTTCTGGTGAGCTGAAAATAGCGCAACTGTTATACGTCGTGCCCTAAGTACGTTCAGCCTAGACGATGTAGTCAAAAGCAACAGCTACAGCTTGGTACGTGGCAGAAATAGTGTTGATGCTATGGATACCGTCACCAAGGGCCGGACAAACCTGCGAGTGTTTAAATTAACCACAAAGGCTCCTGCATTAGTGGGTTAATGAAGCAGTAGACCGTATAATACACCACCTCTTTAAAGCTCGTTGTAAGCACGTGCTAGCCCCGCTAATTAATGTTAATCAAACGGCGTAAAATTATACCTTTAAGTTAACTTGCAGGGTCATTTTAACATATGGCTGCCTGAATAGGCAGAATTTTATATAGGAAGGTATAAATTGGCACCATTTGATTGACATGATCACCAGGTACGTACAAGGATATATAAAGAGGTGGTGTAGCAGAATGGTAAACCAATGCGAAGTCTAGTTAGATATTAAACAGAGCAGCTCTAGTAAAGCAGGTCTCGCGGAGTCAATCATGAGCTAGAACCTCTCAACCTACTTCATAACTGAATAATAAAAGCAAATAGAGAGGTAAAAATTACATCACATACCTTAGCCAAAGATCCATTGTATATCTCAGCTAAACTATTCATACACCTCCCCACCCATATATTTCAAGCCCGAAAAATTCGCTCTACGCCAGATACACAGGTAGATAAATAAAAGATGCTGAAACTAAGAAGAAAATCAAATGGGACCATCCCTATTTTTCCACCCGCACAAAACCCTAAAAATAAAGGTCGAGAAAATTCCACCCAGATACACATCGACGCCTCAGCAAGCTAGACAGCCCGACCTCTCTCCCGCCAGTCTTTTCATTTCTCCAATTCGCATCATTCCAGCTTACCCATCCCAACCCTTATCTCCCCCCACCCTTCCCCCCAGGGAGCAAACTAATCCGCCTACCCCTGACTAACCCTCGCCCTCTTCCGCCCATGCGCACTCCCCGGCACAACCGCCGGCTCCGCATGCCCTCGCTCCCCCTTCTTCTCCCGTTGATCCAGCACCAAACTAAGCACATCGAACCCAAACTGCGGGAACTCAAGACACATCGCGCGGAACTCATCCTCCGCCTCGTGCCTAAGGACATGACTCCTAGTCGCCCAAAACGCCGCCACGGGCCGCCGGATCGTGACGTCCTCCTTGCTCGTCTCCTTGTACACGTACCGCGCATACGCGATCTCGCCGCGCGCGGTCGACGATGTGCGGTGGATCTTGGCGTGGGCGAGGGATTTCAGCACGGGGAGGCCCAGCTTGTCGGCTAGGGTGTAGACTTTGGCGTGCTGGAGAAGCGCGGCGCCGGTGTTGTCAGGGGAGGGGAGAGAGGGGTCGGGTTCGAGGGGCGCGTCCTTGGAGGCGGAGAGGCGGCGCGGGAAGTATTCGCCGTTGTAGAGGTATTCGAGGACCGAGCCTGCGGCGGAGAGGTCGTCGTTTGGGAGGTCAATGCGGCGGTGCTGTGGGGGGGAGGGGTGGTTAGCTTGGGTTTGGGTTCTTCCGCTGTTGGGGGCTTCATGAGCTTTGCTCTTGCTCTGCTGGAGGAAGGATGGAGGGATGGGCAAGGAGGCCGTTGGGAAGGAGAGGACGTAAGGGCACGACGGTATCCTAAGGACCGGAAAGGAAAAGAGAGAGGGAGCAAGAACTCACAGTAGTCCCCGCACCGAACTGCCCACATATCTCCGCGAAATACGGGCTCTTAATCAGCATGGCCTGGTGCGCCCACAGCAGCGTCTCTTCCTCGCCCGTGCCAACAGCCAGCTCCACAATCGGGGACTTGAGATAACTGCACGTAGATAACCGTCAGCTTGGTGTCCCCTAGAAAGTCCAATCCTCCGTCCAGCAATTCCTAATCCCCCTGATTTCCCAGTTCTCCCAACCCTCTGTTTCTCCCTTCAGCTCTGCCCCAGCTCCCCCTTCCCGAGACCCGAAAAAAGAGACCAGCAAACTCACTCTAAAAATGTTATCCGCTTCACAACCTCCGGTTCAATACCCCCTAACATCTCTTCCACATCCTCCCCCCCAGCAGCAGCCCTGCTCTCCTCCATATCCACATCCCCGGTCGGGGTCGGGGACGGAGCCTCCACGGTTGCCATATTTTGCTCTCTGGTTCCACACAATCAGCCGAGGAAGGGTAGGAGTCCGAGGCGTGCAATTGGGTGTGGGGCGGTGGTGCCGTCGGGGTTGGGATGTCGTCGAGGTTGAGGTTGAGGTTGAGGTCGAGATCGAGGTCAAGGACGGTCAAGAGAGAGCAGCAGCACACGAACTGCGCAGAGAACGGGCGGGGTCAAAGCGATCAAGCAAGCAAGCGACCAAGCAAACAAGCAGCAAAGCAAGCAGCAAAGTAGAATCAACACGAGATCACAGCGAGCGAATGGCGGGATGCAAAAGGCTCAACGTTGTCCCGTTCCCGAGCGTAGGAGCGAGCAAGGTTCCGACATTACTCAGTCATCTCTGTGCCTCGTGGGCGGGGTTAAATTAGGGCTGACTTTTGGGGGTTTCTCTGTTAATGTAATAGCCACAGCACGGCAGAGCCTAAACAACATCGTTCTATTTTCATATCATTTATTTTGCTTCTACAGAGCAATACTATATTCAAAGCCTTGACGTTAAAAAATTGTTGTCACATTCGCGATAGTGGTCCTCGATGGTATAAATATATATTTTAACGTCGTGTGCTTGTCCTGTCGTTTGCGGATGTTTTCTTGTCCATCGGGGAATTCAAATTTGTCACGGTGGGGATTATATAATCTCTTCCCGGTTCAATCGTTTCCAGCGTCTCAATATTTGATATTACGGAGGTGGTGGCAGGATTGGAATTGTCAACCTGGTGTCGATCACTACTATATCAAGGTTAGACCAGGGATACCATGACTCATCCACCTCTTGAATATAGTCTCTCTTCTTCGTGGATCAATCTACACACGAGTTCGTTCTGACAGGAATTGCCCTTTGTACCTTTTTTGGTAAACTTTAAGAGATGGCAATTGCGAGTAAAAAATACTTTGGGTGGAGGTATCCTATCTATGGAACGGTCTGAATGATTTCCTCGGCACGGTCTCACCTGACGCACGATTTTCGGATGTCAACACCCACTACTTTTGAAGCTGTACAGCTCTATATAAATCGTATTATACACAATTTTATAGTATAACTATCAGTTCGAGCAGAGCTATCGGTTAATTACGTGCGAAACCTCTTAGGGAGATTAATTGCTCTGCTGCGTCGACTTCGAGCAAGCGTAGGAGCAGCGACCTCCACAACCGATTCGTCCTCGTCAGTATCGCCCTCGTTATACTCATTACTAGTAATTCGTGTAGGAGCTTTCTGCTTACCTTTCTTGGCCGATTGGAAGTCCTTTTTAAGTTGCGTAGCTGCTTGCCGGGCGTTCTTTGCCTCCTCTCGCTCAGCTGCTTTTATGCGTTGCTCCTAGAGTCGAATTTCCTTTGCTACTTGCCTTATACGCTTCCTCTCCTCTAATATACGAGCTTTCTCCTACTTCTTAGCCTTCTTAAGCTTAGTTGCCTAATCCTTTTGGAGTTGCTTAGCCTTCTTATTGGCCTCTTTTTGTGCTTAACGCGCTTGGGCCTCCTTTACTTTAGATGGCGACCAGAAGATAGCACTACCGTGATACTAAGGAGGTGCTTTAAGTGGGAGAGGTTTTCCACGCTACTGGCGCTTCTTCTCATTTAGTAGGGCCTCCTTTAGGTGCTTATTTTCGTGTTAAAGGAGATTATTACGCACTAAGATTATATGGATTATTTAACTGAGTAACCGAGCGTCTTTTTAATATATATCTTCTACTACCTTACACAGAAGCCTCTTAATCTTTCTCTAATCCGAAGCGCTAAGTACTAAAGTAGTACTATCGCTTAAGGATGGCCGTTTAGCATCTTTAACCTTAAATTGTTTAAGGATCACCTCTGGATTAAAGGGTGATAATCCACATGCCTTAAAGCTCTTGAGTATAGTTTTCTCCTTAAATAAGGCCACCTAGGCCTTGTGTTAGCGACTCGGTCAATCGAGGCACAAGCACAGCAAGAGGGTCGCGCAAGCCTATACGATTGGATTGTCTATAAACGAGGATCCAAAGCTAAAGAAAGGAAACAAGAAGAACGGAAGCACCGCTCGAAGTTATATACAATCTTCTGGTCACGTAATAGCAACTTGCCGCAACTTGCCATCACGTAACAGCAGTTTGCGGCAATCTAACGGTAATTTGCCAGTGCCGTAACATTACCCCCCCCTCCAAAAAAGCCTGCCCTTAGGCTTTATATGTCCGTATTACCCCCACGGGGCATTCTTATCTTTATGCTCTACTAGTAATTTGTCATCTTCGCTATGCTAGCACTCCATCCACTTATCTAAGTACTTTGGCGGTCCAGGTTTGTTAGGATAACGGCTATAGAACTCTTATAACTTATAGGGGCTACCTATAAAATTCCATGCGGGGTACTAGGTAGGGTTTGGGTTATATCCTTTCTAACTTATGCGGTACTTTAGTGTTCCTTATATAAGTTTATAGGCCAGTATTTCTTTAATTTCCTATTTATTGTCGCCATTAACTTAAATTAGTAGGGGTAGTTTATTCTTTTATCTAGGTAATAGGTTGTTTATAGCTTTCTATGTAAAGGCTCAGTCAACAGAACAGGATTCTATTGGTAGCTAGTAACGAGAATTCCAAGACGAGGACTGGAAGAAGGTCGAGGAAAGGACACGTCTATATACATGGGCCAAGGCTCTAAGCGAGGAGCCCCTG
>Ga0307507_10002492_pt1 | contig 38447 bp, 12 predicted proteins | sample 7_EM_MG_FD_207223 | JGI IMG/M metagenome (GOLD analysis project Ga0307507, IMG submission 207223) | Populus trichocarpa ectomycorrhiza microbial communities from riparian zone in the Pacific Northwest, United States - 7_EM | ecosystem: Host-associated > Plants > Roots > Unclassified | place...
AGTGTCTTGGCATTTTCCTGTATTTATTGAGCTTCGGCTTTCCTCCTTCTTTCCTCCTTATCTCACAGACATGACAAACCTACCGGAATACATTCTTTTCTTTCTTTATTACCGACAGAGAGACAGACAGACTGACTGACTGACTAACTAACTGATAGATAGATAGTACCGTGACTTTCCTATCTAAGAGACACCGTACCCTTCCACAATATTTCTTTCTGGCCTGTAAATCCTTAAATAAATTGTATAATTTATTTTAGGAAGCCCTTTGCCCTAAAGATATATAGGAGGCGCTTGTGGGGTATATTGTTGTAGGTATTACTAATATCTAGGCTAAGCATAGATACTATAAAGTCCCTTCGCATTGCCTATGTAGATTTAATGGTAGCAGCAAGTAGCGTAAGTGCTAATAGTATTAAGCGGTTCTTTCTTGCCCCTATTTAGCTTTATGGTAGTAGGGCGTGTTCCTTAGCTGTGTCTACTATACGGTCCGCTATTACCCTTTCTAAGATCTTACTAAGGGTGTTTTTTAAGGCAATAGGGTAGTAGCTTCCTAGGATTAAGTAATCTGCTTTGCCTTCTTTTTATAGGATAAACGTTGTTATAGATCTTCTAAGTTATAGGTAGTAGCCTATAGCAAAGCATGCTCTGGCTATATCTGCAAGCCAAGGTGCTATAAGTGGTCCACAGGTCTTTAAGGCCTTATTTGGAATCCTATCTAGTCCTAGTGCTATATTATTTAAAAGGCGGCTAATAGTTCTGGCTATTTCCTCTGTTATTATGTCGCTGTTGACCTATAGGCGAGTTACTGGTGCTTTACCCGTAATATTACTAAGGTCTGCTAGAGCTAGTTAGGGGAAGAACCTTTTTATAAGGATCTATGCCTTCTTATTATTATTATTAGTGGCCTGTAATTCCCCTACTCTTTATAGGGGCGGTAGGTATAGGTCTTCTACTAGGCGCCCTACCTTTTTTTTGCCTATTTTGCTATAGCCCAAAGGCCCTTATTGTGGGGGAGGCTCGGGTTAGTAGTATACTTATTTATAAACCGTCTCTAGTTATTCCTTGCTTCTTTTTTTAGGGTATTCTTTAACTAGTTTCTTATATCTTTATAGCGTCTCTCGTCTTTAGAGTTATAGCTACTTATATATTTCCTTTTTGCTCATTATTAGCTAGCAATAAGAACTGCATATTGTGCGGACTATGCGTGTCGCGTATAGGGGCCTAGTTATAAGACTGGGTAATGCTCTTCTAGCCTATTTTTAATTGCTGCCTGTATTCTTTCTAGTCTTTAGTTAATTTCCTTAGGGGTGGCTACTAAGCCTCACTCGTTTAGTATTGGGTGGATTTCTTCTAGGTCTTAAAGTTATTGTTTAATTAAACTAAGGAAGCTATCTGCCTTAAGCTTCCTTATTATATATCTTTTAATATTTAGTTGCGCCTTAATATCCAGATCTAGCTATATCTGGATGGGGATATAGTCTAAAGTAAGTGCCCATTCTTCTTTAGGGTTACACCTTTTAAGTCTCTGGTATAGGCCTTCATCCATAAATATAAGGTTAATTGTACTTCTGGTAGTGCCTCGTTGCCATATAATTGCTCCTAGGGGGGTGGCTAGCTTAAGGCCCTAGATATCTATAGCTTTTAGTAGGCACTCCGCCTATTATTTAGCAGCAATATAGATACCCCCCTACCGCGGGTGGTGGAGGTTTATATCTCCTAATAGGATAGACTCTGTACCTTTGGTTTCTAGTAAGCTTATTACTAATATAATATTCTCTATTTATAGGACCCCTTTAACCCTAGGGTTATACACGTTAATAATTTATACCAGTCCCCTATATATCTAGATTGTTATAACTATAATATCTAGGTTAACTGCCTACTATAACTATAAGGACGGGCTAATAGCCTTACTAATTATAAAGTACATATATATAGCAGCTTTTAGTTTATATAGGAGCTGAAATCCTTAAGGGCAGTATGTTAATTATATGTAGGTATTATAATACAGCTCTTATATAGTAAGGATATAGTGTTTCTCTAGGTCTAGACTGTCTAGTAGGGGCCTTACGAAACGGTGGTTTGTATTACCGCAGTTATACTGTATAATGGATAGGTGGCGGACCCCCGGCAGGGGTCCTTTATCTCTCCCTTATTCCTTACTTCTTCTATTTCCACTTTCTCTAAATATTTGGAACTTCTATCTCTTATGTTTGCACCCTAGTTACTACTTATTTTGTATAGAGCTTTTTATTCCCATATCTTATATTCCTACTAGCGCTTCTATATCTAAATCTATTATTATCTCCGGTTCTTCCCCTATTCTTACTGGTTAGCTATATACCCTTTATAGGTTGGCTGCAAATGTTATATTTGCTGCGTTAAGTCTAATTCTTAATTATCCTGGTCTTAAGCTTGCTGTTGCTGTCTATGGGGGTCTTTCTATAGGGCGTCCTCTCCCTTGTGTTCCCTGTGACCCTTATATCCCTATTTGGTCTAGTAATATTATGCGGCGTCGCTTCTAGCCCGTTAAGGCTTGGGATAGCTAGCCTAGCCCCCTAGTATTAAAGGTAGGGAAGGCTAGGAAGGCGCCTACGTCCTCTTAGCTCACTGCCTATTATTTTTATTTATATAACTTAGCGTGTAGTTGTTCCTGTAGCTATTAAGCCCTTGTCTTCTATTTCCTATATTTAATGTAGTCTTTTCTCTCCCACGCCTTATATATGCTTTGGTAGCAGTTTGCGCATTTTATTTAGTCTTAATTTAAGTAGTGTCTTATATTGTGGGGGCCTATATAGTGGCCGCAGAATACCTATACTGCGCATATGGATTAGGTGTGTCCCTATTGTGCGTAGTAGTAGTATTATTCTAGGTGGAGTCTATAGTTATAGAGCCTTGTATTATATATAAGGCCATTTATAATAATACCTTTTTGGATAAGGAGTTTTTGCATTCCTGGTGTATATATACTGATAATAGGGGAGCCATGCATTTAACTGGCGTCTCCCTAGCGAGTCTCTAGCAACCCTTATATTCTCTTATTATTTTCATTATATACTTGGTTTATATTTTCCTATTAAAGCTATTAGATTTAGGTAATCTTAAGTCCTAGTATAAGGCATTCCGTTTATTTTACTATCTTATATATGGTTGCTGTATTATCCGCCTAGTGTCCCTTTTCTACCCTAAGGCTTAGGGGGACTGCTAAAACTTTAACTAGGTAATCTTTGCGGAGTACTTTTATGCTAATACATTCTCCTAGCCTATCCCCTACCCTTATGGCTTGTACCTTTGCCTATTAGTCCCTTAGGGTAACTCTAATATCTCCGCTCCTAAGGTGTTAGACTATAACAGCATTGTGGACCTCTTTACGAATTTCTATAAGGACTTCTGTTTCTAATTGTCCCTTAAGCCTCTCTGCTTTTTCTGTATTTAGTTATATTATAATTATATACCTGGTTATTGTCTTTAAAGGGGTAGGTTCCCTATGCTGTAGAAGTATAGCTATAGTGGCCTAGGTGCGGTTTGCCAGTAAGGAGGGGTTTTATTTGTTTTTAATTTTGCTTAGCCGTTGGAGGATTTAATTAAGGGTTTGCTAGAGGGGCGCCTAAGGTTTACTGGACTGGCGGAGCCATTCTGCTAGCTGTATTAGTTTGTTATAGCTAATGGTTACTCCCCCATAACTGCAGATACTAGACGCATCTAATAGGCTTTATATTTTATTAGATGCCTTCTCAATAGAGGTCTTCCCGCTTTGTGGTATGGTATTCGCCCGTTCTTATTATAGAGGGCCATTACTAGGCGTAGTTCTGGTAGACGCGCGCGAGTGCAAACCACTGTCGTTCGACGTGTGCCTCCCCTGCGATGCATGCATCTCAGGGGGATTCTCTAGGTGTTTTTCAGAGTTCTTTTGGTTAGTTTTGGTCTTTTTAGGCCGGGTACAGCAAGAGCTCCAGTTTTTTTTCTATCTATATAGGTATTATATAAAGAGAAGATTTTACTTATAGTTTAGTAATATTATTAGAGAACCTCTTATAAAGTAAGATGAGAAGTATACTATAAGGGATCTTTTGTTAGCTGCTAAGGTCAGCCTTTGGCTAGACCTTGGCACCTCCTTAAAAGCTCCTTTAGGCCTATAGCCCTTCCCTCCTTATTGGTTCGTCTCTATACTTAAGGTATTGCTATACCTACTCTTTACTATATCGTCCTCTTCTATTAACTCTTCTATAACTTATACTCGGCTTATCTACTCCCTACCGTATACCTGGGCAATAGCCTTATATATACTAAATAATTATATTTCCCAATTCCTAATAAAGGATAATATTAGTAGAATTAAAACTTATAATCTATTATTGTCGGTATACTCGCTTTATCAACGTGCACGAATATTACTTATAGTAGTATGTATGCGGTGTTGAAGTTAGTAGTTATTAATGTCTAGAAATAGGGGTTTGCTCCAAGGTTAGATTAGCTAGTCTCGCTTCGTGGTTCCGTAACCACGTTATATAACTAACATTCTGATACTAGAGCAACTCTAAGAAGAAGGCTAATCTACACTCCAAAGCCAAGTCTGTTTCTAGACTATTTATAGCATATACGCAATAGCTAAAGATCCAATTAATACGCAATAGTTTCCACGCTCCTCTTATAGGTCCGTAATTACATAGCCAGTGTTACGGCTTATACCAATACCTCTAAACTAAAGCTTGTAGAATGCTATATTATAGGGACACTAAGCTAAGGGAAAGAAGGAGAAGAATTATTAGGGGTAGTAGGTTAATATATTACGAGGGCCGCTAAGGCGCTAGTGGTAAGCAAGCTAATAGCGATTTTCCATTCTAGGGATGGAAAATCCTAATTGGCTGGTTAAATTCAGGGTCCGCAGAATATGGCGGGTGGTGTGCCCTAGCACCGTCACGACCCGTAAACCACCTTCTATTACTTCTTACGCTCCACCCAACCTATAGCCTGTATATCGACTTGGTTTGTGTTAATAAGTCGCTGTAAGGCGACGCAAGGTTTCCCCTTGGTTATCGCGTCCGCAGGGTTAGCTTTACTATTAATCCATTTATTAATAAGTACCAGAACTAAATCGTATGTTCGTCCTTGCTTATCCTTAGATAGTAGAAGATCCGTTATTACGGACAGCTTAAGTACGATATTACGACTACTTAAAGAAGAGTTGGAGGAAGCTAGTTGGTTAATAAGGGCACGGTTCAGGATGGATCCGGTGGAACCATGTGACAAAGAGTGGTAACCAAGGTCACGTGGTGTGATCTGTATAATCTGTGTGATCTATATAATCTATAGGACGGAGCGGATAGAGCAGACAAAGTAGATAAAGTGGAGGGATTTCCTAGGTATATAGTTGTGTATTTAAAGGACCACAGTCCCTACCTAGATAGTTCTCTCTCTCTATAGTAAATCTTAGAATATAATTGGAGTTAATCTGTTAGGTAACTACTCCACCAATTGTTATTACGTTGTTGACTTTTGTTTATACCTATATACCTAGCCTATTAATGAGTCCACCGTAGTACCTACTACAAGGCTCCATTATATATTTACTACTAAGGTTATAGTATTGAAACAGAAGAAGTTGAACAACATGCCACTAAAAGCACTAGTTATGACCACGGCAGTAACAACCTTAGGGTTAGGAGATACCAGTATGGCAGATACTGACTTACAGATAGTTACGCGAGGACAGTTATAGGAAATAGTTAATTAATTGTTAGATAATAATAGGATATTTAAGGAATGTATTAATGGGATTGGCGCAGTAAAGGTTAAGTTACTGTTAATTAAACGATTCTTAGGTAAAAGGTTAAAACTTAAAGGATTTCTTATGCAAATGCACTTTAAGGTTGTGCAGGAAGGAGCAAAGTTGGCAATACCTATAGACCAAATAGCGTACGCAGGGTTGTTCTTAACAGGAAGAGCACTTAAATGGTTTAAATCTTACCTTATTAAGATACAGGTGAATGGAATAATAACTACTAACTAAGACGTACGGTATATATTTACTAGTTAGAACAGGTTTATAGAAAGGTTAATATAAATGTTTGGTAACCTAGAGGCATTAACTATAGCGGAACGCAAACTTTAGAACCTAGTATAACGCACTTTAGCAATTAAGTATATAACATAGTTTTAGACACTTGCAATATAGGTTAAGTGGAATAATAAGGCGCTTATAGCATAATATAAGCAAGGACTTAAGGCTAAAGTCTAGGACGTAATTATCCTAATAGAAGATACGGATACTCTAAGAGATTTAATAGATTAGTTAATAAAGATTAATAATAGGATCTATTAAAGGGAATAAGCTAAGAAAGGGTAAGACAGAGTTCTATAGTTATATAAGGCGCAGAGCACGCAATAATAGACGCAGAGTTAAAAACTATGGAATGGCGTAGAGCTAATAGACCTAAGTAGTACCAAAGAATCTAAGAGATGGATAAAGAAACTATAGAAACCTAGAGGTTAAGGATTAAGTAATTATAGGACTAAGGAGCAGAGGCTAAACCAGGGATCTTAGCAGCAGAAAACGTTTAGGCGAACTCTATAGCAAGAAGAATGGTTTAAAAACGGAGCTTGTATAAATTGTAGAAAGAAAGGTTATTTTGCCAGAGACTATAGAGGGGGTTAAAGTAATTATACAGTAAAAGGCACAAGATTGTTAGAGTATGATAGTGCGGATATAGGTGTATTGCGCGGGACTAAGGAGTGTTTGGTTAAACACTTTGTGTTTTGTTATAATAACGCATACTAAATTTATAAGGACGCTAAGTATAGCGTAAGCTATTGGCTATAAGAGCCAAAGTTAAAAGAACTTAAAGGAATTAGAGAGTTAGATAAAGAATAAGATTAACTCTATAAGCTAGATTAAGATATTATAGTAATATGCGGATAAAGATTAGTAACGATGATAATGGAGTTAGAGTACTTATTAATTAATAGCAATAAGAAAGAAAAGGAGGCTAACTGGAAGCACTTAAACCTTAGTAACGCAATAGAAGCAGAAATTGAGACCTCTATAGAACAAGGATTAATAACGGGTATTATAACACCATGGGATATAATATCTATCGCTTTACAAGACGGAAGGAGCAATACCTAAAGATAGTTAAGCAAGCAGATAACTGCTAGCGCTAGCTCACCACTTATAAAAGGCAAAAGGCTATAGGCTTAAGATTCTCACAACAAGATAAGAGACGCTTAAGATTCTTAAAGCAAGATGAGACATACCCAAGATTCTTAAGGCAAGATAAGACATACCCAAGATTCACAAGATGTGGTAAGAAAGGCTTAAACACCTATAATAGACGAAAACTAGTAGAAAAGAGCAATAGCTTAGTTTAAAGATAAATAAGTAAGTATAGGACGCAAGTTTAAGAACTGTAAGTTTAGGGAATAAGTAAAAACGTCTATTTTAGGTAAACGCAGTGTTTAGCCTAAAGATTAAAAAGTTAGTATAGAGATTAAGAAGTAGGATAACTTTAAGGATCTAGCTACAAGACGCAGAAAACTAGAAACTATAGATAAGTTTAGAATAAGGATTATTATATAGTAGAAACAAAAGCTAGACCAGAGGTTTATAGCAGGTCATACTAGGGACAAAGCACCTATATAAAGAGTCACTAATAGGCCTAAGGCAGGGACGCCTAGAGTAAAGTGGTTAAATAAACTAAAATAAGAGGATCTAGGGATTCTAACTAAGTTTAAAGAAAGACATACTAAAGGATATTATAATATAGCAATAATAAGGTACTTTCTAATAGACAGACTATATATACTAAACTAGCTATACGGAAAGTAGTATAGGCAATAACATAATAATAAATAAAAAGATTTTTATATATAGCTGGATGAAAAAGTTGTCTAAAACTAACCTATTATAGAGAAACGTATAAATCACATTAAAGGAGCGTTAATTATAATGTTAAGGAACCTAAAAAAAGGATTAAGGGACTAAAGAAGCAAGCAATAAGTCTTAGTACCCATAACAGAAATACTAGCAGTTAGGTTAATATAGTATAGGATTAAACTTAAAGATAAAAATAAGCCAAGAGTTAACCTAAAACACCTAGCGCATTATACACTATTGTAGATAGCTTATATGGATAATATATGCAATATATATAGAGCACTAAAAGATAAGAACCGGAAGTACCTAGTAAGGATGTATTAGGTAATAGATAAAAGAAAGTATAGAGATGCCAAGTATATATATAGATAGCACCTAGTAGAAGTACAGAGTTAAGGGAACCTAATACTTTAACTAGGAAGACTCCTTACGGAAGAATGCCTAGATAGAAGATAGTGGTAGAGTTATATAGAAAACACTTATCTATGGCATGTAGAGGAAAAGAAGTAAACTAAGTATTAGCCTAAAGAGGACCAAGTACAAATAGGATCTAGCAGCCAATAGTTAGGAAAAGGGGAGGCCTATAGGACCAGAGGGAACCAGTGGTAGAGCCTTAAACCCTTAAAGGAATTTAAGGACAATACCTAAATTTATAAGTTAATTAGTGAGATTAATAGTTTAAAGTGTTGGTAGACAGTAGAGCAACGAGAAACCATATATTACTAGCAGCAGTAGAAAGGATAGGGTTACTATACAGATAGAAGGAACACCTATATCTACTTATAACGATTTTAGGAGATTAGATAGCCTATAGAGGAGGCATTATTAATCTTAAAACAGGACCTATTTAGTTAACTATTAAAGGGAGATAGGTTAAGGTATCTTTTAATATCCTACCATTAGGAAAGGACGAGGTAATACTAAGAATACCTTAATTATAGGAATATAATCTAAAGATTAATTGGGTTATAGGTCAAGTTAATATTAGGGATACTTAATAACGTAAGACGCGATAATAAACTAAGTTAGTATGGTATTAAGTTAGAGTAACGTATAAAGAGACTAAGCGAGGCTTAAGTTATGTACTAAAAAGATACTATAAGTATAGTAAAAAGTTATAGTTACTAGAAAGTAAAAAGCTATTAAAATATATAGCATAGGACTATAAGATAGAATTAGAACTAGGAATAAGTCTAAAGTTCTTTCTAATCTATAAGCTTACTAAAATAAAGTTAGTGGCGCTTAAGGAGTTTATCTAGGAGAACTTATAAAAGGGATATATTAGACCATCGCAGTCGTTAGTGGGATATTTAGTATTATTTATCCTAAAGAAAAACGGAAAACTTAGGATGTGCATAGACTATAGACAGTTAAATAGCATTACTAGAAAGGATAGGTATTGGTAACACAAGGTGATATTACGTAGTTACAGTTTGTAGCTAGTATGATGTTGTTCTTATTCTCCCTTTATTGGAATGAGGAAGGGCGAGGAGCCTAAGACTCCTCGCCACGCTAGTGCCGCGGCGTCACGTGACGACCGCTTGCCTCATTCCCGACAATAGGTATCCTTTACCCTTAATTAGTGAAATTTAAGATAGGATAGGCAGTGCGTAAATCTTCACAAAGGTAGATCTAAGATAGGCGTACCATTAGATTAGAATTAAGGAAGGCGACAAGTAGAAGGCAGCCTTTAGGTTAAAGGAAGGACTGTATAAACCACTAGTTATATAGTTTAGGCTTATAAACGCACCAGCAACGTTCTAAAAGTAAATTAATAGTGTGTTAGGAGAACACCTTAATAAGTTTGTTATAGTATACTTTAATATCATTATTATCTACTTAGTAAGTAAGGAAGAATATAGAGAATATATTAAGTGGGTCTTAAAGAGACTATAAGAAGAACAGATACTAGTAGTAATTAAAAAGTGCGAGTTCTTTATAAAAAAGACCAATTTTATAGGATTTATTATTAAACTAGGAAAAATTAGTATAGACCTAAAGAAAGTTAAGGCTATAGTAAATTGGTAAGATCTGGAGAATATTATATAGTTAAGGTTGTTTTTAGGGTTTTGCAATTACTATAGGAGGTTTATAGCGCAATAGTTAAAAAGTATTAAGTCGTTTATAAGGTTAATAAAGAAGGAGGAACTATGGGTTTAGGTAAAAAAGTTGTTTACCCAGGAACCAATTCTTAAAATCTACTAATTAAAGTTAGAGATGGTTATTAAGACAGATATATTAGACTTTGCACTAGGAGCATGTTTGCTATAAAAGCATTTAGACGCATAGTATCCAGTGGCGTACTATAGTTAAAAGATAACACCACTAGAGTTAAACTATAACATTTATAACAAAGAGTTGTTAGGTATAGTTACAGCACTTAAGGAATAGAGAGTATTCTTATAAGGTATAGAGAAACCATTTATGGTTAGGACAGACTATAGGAATCTTATAGGATTCCTAATAATAAAAGAGCTAAACTAAAGATAAGTTAGATAGGCGGAAATGCTTGCAGAATATTATTTTAAAACTTAGTATACTAAGGGCACTAAAAATGTAAGAGTAAATGTACTTAGCAGGAAGGTAGAGTTGCAAGACAGTGAAAAGCCATTAAGGGCTTTACTGCGAAAGGATTAAGATAGAATAATTAGGTATAATTATCTAAAGATCGCAGTAACTAAGGAAAGTTAGGTCTATAAGTTACTAAAGAGTAATTGGATATAGAAGATCTAAGAGGCATAGGTAGAGGATCTAGATATAGAATAGTATAAAAATAGAAAGGCAACTTATATTCCAAGGTCTATTGTAAAGGAGTTTATTAAGTTATTTTATAAGGGACTAACTTAAGGACATAGTAGAGCTATAGGCTTAGTGTTAAGACTTTAAGAGGAGTATATTATTTAAAGAATCTAGGGACTGGCAAGACAAGTTATAAAGGAATATCCAGATTACTAGAGAAATAAACTAATAAGGCATAGGCCGTATAGAGAGCTATAACTTGTTAAAGTACTAGGAAGACTATAGGAGGTTATATTATAGGACTTTATTATTAAGTTACTAAAGTTAAGAGACCCTATTATAGGACAAGACCATAACACAATCTTAGTAATAGTAGATAAGCTTATAAAGTGGGGATACTTTATAGCGTGTATAGAGGAGATATTAGTAGAGGATGTCACTAGAATCTATATTAAGGAGGTGTTTATAAGGCATAGAGCACTAGATAAGATTATATTAGATAGAGATCTAAGATTTATAGCAGCGTTTTAGGAAGTGTTTCTGGCAGAATAAGGGGTTTGCGCAGTAACCTTAATAGCGTATTATCTACAGACAGACGGCTAAATAGAAAGACTAAACTAGACACTAGAACAGTATTTAAGGCATTATATTAATTACGCACAGAATAATTAGGTATTATTATTACTAGTTGCATAATTTATATATAATATAATACTATAGGAAGGAATGGGAATATTACCATTTAAGGCGAATTATAGGTACGAGCTAAAGTCATTGTTATCACTATAATAAGCAAAAAAGATAAGTAGCACGGCTAAAGAAAGAATAAAGATGTTAATAAATCTTTATACAGACCTTAAAGAAACAGCTAAGATGGTACAATAGAGAATAAAAAAGTATTATAATGCTAAGAGATCTAAGGGACCAGATCTTAAGGAGGGAGATAAAGTGTGGCTACTATATAAAAATTTTAAGAGTTAACAACTAAGTAAAAAGTTGGACTATGTTAAACTAGGACCTTTTAAAGTTGCAAAAAAAGTTTTATTAGTTACGTATAAGTTAAACCTACCAGCTAAAATAAAAATCTACCCTATATAGCATATTGTAATACTAGAGCCAGCATATAGGAATATTAAGCCACTAGTCTATAAGGCAGACACGTATAGAGGGCAAGAAGAAGATAAGTGGTAAGTCTTAAAGATTGTTAGTTATAAGGATATAGATGGTAAAATATGGTACGAAGTAAAGTAAATAGGCTATACTAAGACTACCTAGGAACCACTAAGCAACCTAGAGAACGCTATAGGAAAGGTATAGGAGTATTAAAAGAAAGTAGGTTAGGGAGTATAGAAAAAGGATTACTAAAGGATAAGTTACCTAAGGGGGACCTAGGAAGAGCAACTACCACATTATTTAGAGTTGTTTCCTTCTCTAGAGGTATTACTCTCTTATTACTTAGCTTAGATAAACCCTGTTAAACAAGTTTCTACTTCTTAAAGCAAACCTTCTTACGCACTTTCTTAAGATAAAGCAGCCGAGCGTAAGCAGAAGCGCGGGCCTTAAGGGCGTGACGCTCCTTGTCTCTTACCCGCTTAGCGCAAGCATGGTCTTTGTCCTAGAGACAACAGATCTCGCCTAGGGCACTTAAGAGTTTATCGTTAAGTTTCGCAGCAGTAGATTAAATACAAGACCCTATAATAAGTTACTTAGGGAACTTAAAGACTATTAAGAGTTATAGAACGCGTATATTCAGCGTCAGAAATAGAGCGAACATTATAGGATGATTAAATATTTGCTTTAGTGCACTCTAAATAAGAGGAAGGTTGCTAAGATAAAGGGCTTGCCAATGTAATACAGACCAACCCCTCTTTTGTATAATAAGAATATAGAGATAGTATAATCTTACTAAGAGACAGTATTGCAGTAACGGTATAAGATTAACAAGCTATAGAAGAGGAGGGTAAAGGTTTAGAAACCTTAGAAGGTATAGTAAGTAAGGATATTAACTAAATTGGTTAAATGGATATTATACCTCTAGTAGACAACTTGGAGATATTAGGAATCTTTAAGGACAAAGATAAAGAGGAGGGAGATGGTGTTACGGACAGCTTAAGTATAATATTACAACTACTTAAAGAAGAGTTAGAGAAAGCTAGTTAGTTAATAAGGGCACGGTCTAGGATGGATCTAGTGGAACTATGTAATGAAGAGTGGTAACTAAGGTTACGTGGTATAATCTGTGTAATCTATGTAATCTATATAATCTATAGGATGGAGCGGATAGAGCAAACAGAGTAGATAGAGCGGAGGAATTTCCTAGGCGTATAGTTATATATTTAAAGGACCATAGTCCCTACCCAGATGGTTCTCTCTCTCCGTAGTAAATCTTAGAATATAATTAGAGTTAATCTGTTGGGCAACCACTCCACCAGTTATTATTACGTTGTTGACTTTTGTTTGTACCTACATACCTAGCCCATTAACAAGTCCACCGTAGTACCTACTATAAGGCTCCGTTACATCCGTAATAAAATCTATAGTGTAATGTTGCTATAGCTTACTAGTAGGGGGAATAGATTTAAGTAAACCCCACAGCTTATACCTTTAGATTTTATATACTTAATACTTCTTATAGTAGCTAATATACTCTTTTGCTTCCTACTTAAGCTTTAGCCAATAGTATTTGCGTTAAAGTAATTCTACTATTTTAGCTTAACCATAGTATCCGCCTAGAGGATTATTGTAATTCTTTATAAGAATCTTCTGTTATAGATTTGCTTCTTATAGCACCTAAACCTTACTATTTCTACGCAGTAGGCCCATTAGGTCTAGTTCCCAATTTTAGCGCCTTTTAGCTTCCTTTCCGTTACGTTTCCGGTCTACTTCTGTATTAAAGATGGCATAGGAGGCGTCCCTCCATTATACCTTACGGATAAGATCTATTAACCTTTTGGATAGTTCCTAAGTAAAAGCTGCTTTATCTTATACTACTCTAAATACGCAACTAAATGGTACTATAGATCTTATAACTCTCTAGTGTGTATATGTTAGGAAGGCCGCTATAAGGTTAAAGTCCTTTAGTTATTATAGGGCTCTGGGTTCCGATTGCTTTATAGCTTTACTTTTAGTTTAAGGAGATAGCTCAGCAATTAAGGGTAGTGTATTATTAGGTTCCGAACTTATATTAGGGACGTTCTATCTAGGTATCTTTGGACCCTTATTAGCTACGGACCGGGTATTAGCTAGAACGTTAGTAGAAGCTAATAGGGTTTACACCGCCTAAGACTTAGTACTTAGAGCTATAGGTACTTAAGTATCCTATACCCAGAGCTTATTCTATAATATAGGGAGTAAGATATCTATTATCTGCTTTCCTTCTCCTATTTTAAAGCCTTTGGCATAGTCTAGCCGTCATAACGGTCCGTTAGCAGGGTTATTTTCCCCTAGCTTATATTTAATCTTAAAGTTAAATCACATAAGCTTCTCTGCCTATTTAGCCTATTAAGGTATAAGCTTTTTCGTAGTTATAAAGTAGCATAGATTATAATAATCTAAGAGTACGCGAGTAGTATAGCTTGCGTGCTTAAGGTAGTATCACTACTGTTTAAAGCAGTTAACTATAGCTAGCAGTTCCTTATTATGGGTATAATACCTAACTTTAGGTCCCTAGAATTTTCTATTATAAAATACTACTGGTTTTTAGTAGAGCTTGGTAGCGTTTGGATGCCTATTAGGTTGTAGTAAGATACTAATAAGAGTGAAATTTGATATATTAGTAACTATTATTAGTGGCTAATCTAGGTTAAAATGCCGCAATAGTGGAGCTTTTATAAACTTTATATATAGTTCCTAAAAGGCTTCCTATACCTTTCCGGGCCATATTTATGGTTTATACTATTTAGTTGGTCCCTTTTTAGTTTTCTTCCTTCCCACCTTTAAGCTTTTTGCTTCCTAGGCCGGGTCTTAGGAAGTTTTAGCAACGTAGTTAGATAGGTATTAGGCGACGTTTAAGTAGTTATAGATAAAGCGCCTATAAAAATTAGCAAAGCCTAAAAACACTTAAATATTCCAGTAACTCTCTAGCTCCGGCCACTCTTAAATTATCTACACCCATACTAGGTCTATAACTACGCCTATAGGCGTTATAATATAACCTAGAAACTCGACCTACTTAGTATTTAAAATATACTTTAACGCCTTAGCGTAGAGGCCCTAATTATCTAAACGTTCTAGTACTTTGCGGACATATTACTTGTGCTAATCCTTATCTTCTAAGTAGATCAGAATGTTATCTAAATAGCTAATATATATGCGGTTAACTAGTCCCCCTAAGGCTCTATAATTATATAATTAGAATGTTATAGGTGTGGTGGTGCTAAAGCGCGTCACCTGCTACATTCTGCTATATTCTGCTGACACTACTTATAGAGCCAACCAATTAGGATTTTCCATCCCTGGGATAGAAAATCGCCATTGGCTCGCTTACTACTAGCGCCTTAGTGACCCCTTTATATCTTACCAGTCTCTAACAGACTTCTTCTTCTCCTTAGCTTAGTATTCTTATATAGTAGTAATCTACAAGCTTTGGTTTAGAAGCATTTGTATAAGCCTATTATATTATACTAAGCTCTCCCTACATTGCCTAGGAAGGCCTTAATAATATCCCACCCTAAAAGAAGACCTTCGTCTACAATAACGCGTTGACGCATTATACTCAGACATTAAAAAACTCACTACTACGCCTAAGAAGGCCCCAATAATATCCCACTTTATAGGCCAGACTATACTTAACCTGCACCCCCAAAAGAACCCCAAAATTAAAACCGAATTATATAATTCTAATAAACCTTAGGAAGCCGACGATGGTACCTAAAGTGAGCTTATTTAAAAGACCTGCCTCTACCTAAGAGGAATATGAGATCCAGTTAGGATCAGAAATTGAAGACAATAATAAAATTATAGGTGTATATGAGCAGATTCGTACCCTTATAGCCAATTAGAAGGTCAATTGTCTTTAAGCCTAGAGCATATAAGAAACTCTAAAGGAGATCCTAGAAAGCCTTGCTGCCTTATAAAACAGCCTAGCCTCCCCTTTACGAAGCCTTAGTTAACCCATTTACTTAACTAAATGTAATATACTAGAGAGTACGGACACAATAATAAAGTAATTAAAATCCGTCAAGCTCCCTAACCCCCTACTATTATTGGACGGCATAGACCTAATCTTTAAGAACTGGAGAATCTAGGTATGAGGAAAGCTTCGTGTTAACTATAACTATTTCCCCTCTAAAGAAGCTAAAATGCTCTACCTCTTTGGTTAAACTATTAGGGACGCCTAGTAACACCTTTAAGCCAAGTTTAAGGACAAGTTACCTATTTAGTTTATATCTGTTAACAAGATAATGCAATATCTAGCTACTATCTATGTTAATCCAAATAAAGTACGGGATGCCTATTATAACTATAACTGCCTAATAATAAAATTGAACTAATCCTTTGCTAAGTTCTAGACCTAGTTCTTATACCTAGTAGGCAAAGGCTAGGTTCCCCCTAAGAACTACCGCTTAGACCTATATAATAAGCTAACAGTCTAACTATAAAAGAAGATTACGGTAGCCTTAAACAACCTACTAACCTACTAAAGACTTGTAGCCTAATATTTGTTGCTAGATTTAGAACTAAAACAAATTAATGCTTATTTTAATCGGCCAAAGAGGCCCTATAGCGACCGGAACCTATCCGCCATACTAACAGGAGCTAGCGTTGGAAGACAAACTATAACCGCCCTTACACCAAAAGCGGTCACAACTATATACCTATAAGCCTTGCCCGACTTCCTATATACTATGCCTTTAGTTAATACTTATCGCAATACCCTAATTAACCCTACTATGGTCACGTGCTTTAATTATGGAAAGAATAGTTACTTTACTACGTCCTATCTAGAGCCAAAGAATACGGGTAATATTAAGGAGATAGAGGAAGAAGAAACATCCAATAAGTTAAAAAAAGAAGAACCCTAGGGAAAGACTCCCCCCTAGGGTATCCTATTAATCTTAAAGAGATTAATCTAAGTTAGCTAATAGGTAAAAAACACTCTATGGTTCTATATATAGTATCTTAAAATAGATATGGAGTTAATATAAATGCCCTTATTAACACTAGAGAAAATAGCTTTACCTTTATAAACACTACTTATATAAATAACGTTGCTAAGTTCTTAAATGTAAATACTACCCAACTAGAGAAGCCTGTTTAAGTAAAAGGCTACAATAGCTAAGCCGGCAAGCCGGTTACCCATGTCTTAAAGCTATATATCGCTATTAATAGACAACGCCAGTTTAGTATCCCCTTCTATATCCTAGACCTAGGGTCCTATAATATAATCCTTAGTTAAAAATAGATGTCCTACTTTAATATTTGGCTGAACGTATAATAAAGACAGTTTATCTAGCCGGAGAATAGACCGAAATTACCCTTCTTTGTTAGAGAAATTCGGACTAACCACAAGATATTAGCCGCGAAGGCTAACCCTATCTATTAATAGGATGTTAGGGACCGCGACCTAGCCTTTGCCTAAGAAGATGCCCGCCACAAGGCCAGTAGGAACTCTGTACTAATAATAATACTCCCCTAAAGCACTGTAGTTAAGGAAAACCCTACTTACAGAAGTAGAACGGATAATAATATAAACAACTTCTAAATTGTGGAGATCCGGCTAATATAGAAGAGGATATATTAATAGGATATAAAGGATAACTTTTAGAAGATGTAACGAGAGCTAAGGGGAGTAAAGACAATGCTAATGTATTAAGGGCCCCCAGGGCCATAGACACCCCTACTATTATATAACTCCCCTATAGTAGATATTGCGGCAATTAGTGCTATAGGTTTCCACTTTAATATATATTGGAAGGATAACAAGGTCTTTATAACTAGCTTATATAAAATTAACCAGATTATTAGCGAGAAGGAAGAAGGACTAGTAGAGAAAACTAACAAGAAGCTAGTTAAGCGCCTCCTCCCTACTTACCTCTTAAACTATAGAGACACGTTCTTAAAGGTAGCTTTAGATATACTACCCCCCTATTAAACCTATAATTATAAGATTTAATTAGAGGCCAATAACTCTCTAAGCTATAGCCCCCTTTATTAGTATACTATGGAGGAACTAAAAGCAATAAAGTAGTACTTAGTTAATAACCTCTATAAAGAGTTTATTAAGCCAAGTTAGGCTCCTTTTACTTCCCCTATCCTATTTGTAAAAAAGCCTAATAAAGGCCTTTGTTTCTATATTAACTATTAGAAACTAAACGCCATTACTTAAAAGGACTGTTACTCTCTCCCCCTAATTAATAAGATCCTTGTACGCCTAAACCAAGCCAAGATCTTTACTAAGCTTAATATTTAGTAAGCTTTCTACTAAATTAGAATGGACCCTGCATTAGAAGATCTAATAATATTCTATACCTGTTACGGTTCTTATAAATATAAAGTCCTTCCTTTTAGGCTAACGAATAGGCTAGCTACGTACCAACAGTATATAAATAATGTTCTTTTTAATTACCTTAATAAGTTCTATACGGCATACCTAGATAATATTCTTATATACTTAAATAACGAACTTAAGCACCAAGTTTATATTAAGAAGGTTTTAGAGAGGCTGGGGAATATAGGCCTATAAGTTAATATTAAGAAATGCAATTTTAGAGTAAAACGCATAAAGTACCTTAGGTTCATTGTTAGTATAAAAGGAATTAAAGTTAACCCTAAGAAGGTTAAAGTGATCTGTAACTAGAAACCCCCTTATATTATAAAGGGCATCTAGTCCTTTCTTAGCTTTTGTAATTTCTACTATTAGTTTATCTATAATTATGGGGTTATGGCTAAGCCTCTAGTGCGACTTATAAGGAATAATACGCCTTTTATTTTTAACAATAACTATATAGAAGCCTTTAAGGAGTTAAAGAACCAACTTATCTCCTCCCTAATTCTCCATTACTATAACCTAGACCTGGAATTAATGCTAGAAACGGATATATCTAATAGAGTAGTAGCAGGAGTCCTCTTATAGCTACACCTAGATAGTAAGTAGTACCCTATTATATTCTTCTTAAAGATAATAGCCCTAGCTAAGTGTAACTACGAGGTGCATAATGAGGAAATACTAGCTATTATATAATTATTATCCTAGTGGCGCGCGGAGCTTAAAAGCACGGACTCTTAGATTAAAGTCTATACTAATTATAAAGCCCTTAAGTACTTTATAATAATAAAGCAGCTTACCGGTTAATAGGCCCAGTAGGCTAAAATACTCTCCTAGTTCTTCTTTACGATTATATACCGCCCTAGTAACCAAAATTCTAAGGCTAATACCCTAATCTAGAGAGAATAGGATATGGAGTTATAAGATAAGCTAAAGGCTTAGCACCGGACACGTGCCCTCCTCTATCCTAAATAGCTCGACCTATATATCCTTAAGGAACTAAGCTCCGAACGGAATAAACTAGCGCCTATAAAAGGAGAGATCCTAGATAAACTAATAGGACTAATTAACCGCATCCTAATCGCGAACCATATAGCTAAATCCTTAAAAGCCCTCCGCGACTAAGCTACGGAAGGCGACCCTAATTTGGAAATAAAAAACAGACTGCTCTTATACTAAGAACGGCTTATAGTTCTAGACGTTAACAACCTATAAATGGAGCTAATCTGTAAAGCCCACTGTTAAGTCTCTATAGCGCACCCTAGATAAGATAAGATCCACTAACTACTAGCGCCTCGCTACTACTAGCGGGGACTTCTGTCTAATATAGAACGATTTATTAGAAATTATTATGCTTATAAACAGGTAGATACCCCTAGAGATTGAACCCCTAGGTAGTTATAATCACTGCCAGTTCCTAAACGCCCTTAGTAGCATATTATAATAGACTTTAAATTATTCCTAAAGGACAAATATAACTATAATATAGCCTTTATAGTAGTCGACTAATTAAGTAAGTAAGCCGTTTCTCTCCCTTGCTTTAAGACTATAATTATAAAAGATATAGCCCGTATATATATTAACAAGGCCGTCAAAATCGGACTCTGTACCTGTACGTGGTGACGGCTACGAACCTAGTCTTTAGAGTTCAGATCCAGAGCCAACGCAGAGACGTCGCACAGCGTGCGGACAGGACCTGGTGGTGGTTATAGGCGTCAAGGGCGGTGGTAAAAAAATTTCAGATAGTGAGATCTTAAAAACCACTACTGTTGGCCCTCTACAGTACGACGACTACTACACTGTTCTATCCAGGGCACCTATATAATCCAACATAGATAAGCAGTTTTTAATAACATCCCTAAAAACCCTAATGGAAAGCATTGACGACCTCATATTGACGAACAGATAAGCGTGAATGAACGAACAAGCAAATATACGGCCTCTCCTAACCCCTAGGGCGATCGCCCGCGGAGCATGCGGTTACTCGCCGTACTACCATAATACTACTGAAAGGCAGCTGGATAACCCCGTACGGTTTTCCTTGTCTCCTCTTGACGGAGTGGTGCTGTAACCGACTACCGCTACCATGTCAAAGGTCATCTTATGACTCACTACCGTGCCCTTTTATCATCGCATGTCTCACTACTTATTTCTATTACCTATTCATTACCTATTACTGACTAAGTGGTAATGTTAACCTAGTGGCCAATTAGGTAACAGTTACAAATCATTATTAGCGTCTCTATTAACCTTTGCCACCTATTTTATGTATATAGTATACCTGATTTCCATAGATTTACAATTAAGTTGTTTACTTAATTCTCCCACACTGCAAAGCTTATAGTTATAAGCCCAGATTACACCACCTGCTAACTAATCAAATACTACCTTATTCAAGAAGTTACTACTTCTACTACCTTTACAAGTGTCTTAAACTTCTTTACCTATTAAATAAACAGATAATTAAGCTTAACAAACATACTAGAACGTACTAAAACAAACTAGCAAATTAAATTATCAAAATAAGGTTTTGCCAAGACGCTAACCTAAACCCTACCTAAACTGTCAAAATTCTAAAAATAACAACTAATATAAGCAAATCTTCATCTAAAATCAACCTTATTCTTAATAAGCCATCTAATTAGCTTCCATGGTTCTTCATTATACAAAATACTGCCAAAACCAATAAGGTATAGCAGTACATTAACCTATTAAAGAAGAAAGATAAGCTCCTAAAGCTAGAACCTTTAAAATAACCTATACCCGCAGACATACTTCCTATAGCTATATTGATAGCCAAGCTAGATCCAAACCAACTTATTACCTACAATTAACTATACACAGAATACAAGGACGACCTCCGTATATATTAGAAGAAGGAGTAGGCCATAAGCGATATCAGCAATTACGTCATTTGCACGACATCAGTATCCTACCTCCCTCTTATTAACGGCCTTAACACAGTATACGAACGGCTAAAAGCACTCAAAAAAGCACTTACCCCTACCACGTCAGGTTAAAAGCACAACGTCCTTAATTAATACACAGCTCTTAAAGCCTACAACAAAAAGCAGAGCATTAAAAAATGGTTAAATAGCTAGAGGAACGTCTACAAGCAGGCAAAACAATTGGAGCTACTAGATGTCCAGGGATTTAGACCCCACTACAATTTTATATAAGCAATTAAACCCATCTCTTCTAGTTTTATAGGAGCGCTAGAAGTAGACCTTATTAAAAAAAGAACAAAAGGGTAAAGAGGCTCTATCCATTATTAACCTCATTAAGGAATTTAAGGAGCAATACCGCATGCAGCAAGCATCATCTACCTTAACTACCAATAACTCTGCATTTACAACCCTTTAAAGCAACTCCAATTCCAATTCCAGTTCAGATTCCAACGGCAGTCTAAATTCAAATTTAAGATAGCATAAGGAATGCATATGCGGCCTTATACATTAATTCAGTAACTACTATTACATCGCCGTATACAAGCGCCCTTAAGGATAGAGACCAAGGGCAGACGTCTAGAAGAAAGTAGATAAAACAATCTTATCTACACCTTAGATCAAACGCATCATCAAGCAGATTTAAAAAAGAGAATAGGAAGCAAAGGAGAACAATTAGAAGAACATAGAATCTATAATTAATTTTAACTCTAAAACCCCTACTTCTACCACACTAACTAGCTATACTGCTGTGTTTAGTACTGGCCAAATTCCTTTTAAACTCCAGAACACCTAAATACTTAACCCTAGTACAGATACCCACGTCTGCAATAACAAAGAAAACTTTACCTTCTCCTACCCAGCTATAGAAGATAACTACCTAATTACTAGCGGAAATTTTAAAAAAATACAAGCCTACAGAACAGTAACCATTACTATTAATACACCTAATGGGAAGTTAAAGATAAGGCTATCCCATGTAGCGCTAGTGCCTACCATATTTACAAATATTATAGCGCTATTAAAAGCCACTAAGAATAACATCCATTTCAACTTAAGGTGAAATTTGCTCTACTATCTAGCAACTAGCAAAATAGTATGCTATACAAGACAACTAGGGGGGCACTAGGCACTAATGCACAGAGAGCCTACAAGTACCTTAGATTTAACTCAATTAACATTCTTAACCTTTAAGAGATACTAGCTAAGCCGCATGGCCCATAAACTAATTAGAGCCATAGCTACAAGATATCATAAAATACTCAGCCATATAGGACCTAATGCTATTAAGCAGCTTCCTAAGCATATTATTAGCGCAGAGCTAACCGAATTAACTACTAAACAAGCACCGCTCAAAATTGAATGTAAAACTTACTTATTAGCAAAGCATATACAGCAGATTTCTTAAAAACGAGAACACGAATTTCTAGCCAATCAACCATTTAAACGGCTAACATTTAATATTATCTACCTTAGAGTACCAGGATATAACGGCGATAGATACATTATATATTTCTATTGCACATATTCCAAATTTAACTTTATATATACTGCTAAGAATAGAGACAAAGCTACTGTCCTACCTACCATCTATAAGACTTACCGCTTAATTAAAATATAATTCCACTAAGATATTATCTTCTTCTAGAGTAATAACAAACAAATATTTAGACAAATAGAAGACACTCTAGAGATGTGGTGTACAGACAAAAGCATTACCTTTAAATACTAAGCACCGTATACTAAGAAACAAAATGGCGGAGCTAAATAATCTAAAAGAACCCTTATAGAACGATTAAGATCTATACAGCTAGAAGCATCCTTACCCCTATCTCTAGGACTAGAAGCTTTCCTTACTGCTGGCTATACCCTCAATTAAACGCCAAATAAGCAACTAGGGTAGAAAACTCCGTACAAGGTCACCTATGGTAAGCCGCCAACACTTACCTATATGCACAAATACGGTTGTAAGACCTATACGCTAAACAAACAAGTCAGAAAGGGAGACAAGCTAGCTCCTTATACATTAATTAGACACCTAGTCAGCTATAATTCAACCAATATCTACTAAATTTGGATTCCAAGCCTTTACAAAGTTATTTAAACTAGAGATATTACATTTAATAGGAACTCGTTCTATAACCCCAAGGGTTAGAACATCAACTACCTACTAAAGAAAGCATTAGAAGACACTATCTAGACAATTAGTCTACCAGAACCTCTCCACAAGAACAAATCTAAGGATAAATCTATCCTATATAGACCTACCTCAAATGCAGATCAAATAACTACAATAAATAACTCAGCAGAGCTTCCTATAAAGGATATTAAACAGCTACTAACACCTAGCAGAATAGTATCTCTAGATCTGCTAGAAATAAATACCATACCAGAAGGACTTCAAGATAATATCTTAGATATAATTAAAATAAGTTCTACCCAGTTAAGCAGTTTACTAGAACCATTAAATATAGCTCTACAAGCTAACAAGGTCTCAGCCGATCCTTCTACCAACCTTATCCTACTAGAAGGTTCTAAACAAATTTAATGCCAAGCATATGCAGCAGCACTAGCCAATCTATCTACCCTATTTAGTTACTATACTGGCTTTGCCACAGGACTAGTAAAGGATATTAACTAAACTAGATCCTTATCTCTATATTAGGACAATCTCCCTCCCAAACCAAGGAACCTTAAAGAGCTAAGAAAGTACCCTTTAACTACCAGCTTTTAAAAGGCTATAGAAAAAGAATACAACAACCTTAAACGCCAAGGGACATTTAAGACTATACCAAAGGAAGAAGTAACCAACAACCAGATCCTTCCGCTAAAATAGGGCTTTAAATATAAGTTTAATAGCGACGGCTACCTATAAAAGCTAAAGGCTTAACTGTATATCCATAGAGACCTACAGACTACTAAGGAAGAGACCTATACAGCAACCCTAGCTACTCAAATATTCCGTACCCTTATGGCTATAGCAGCCGCATTCAATTTAGAGATTTAATAGTATAACGCTGTAAACGTATTTATAAATACAAGACTAGATAAGCCAGTCTACTGTTACTGCCTAGAAGGCTTTAATCAAAACGGACATATCCTAAAGCTACTTATGGCGCTATATAGATTAAAAGTCTCACCATTACTTTGGTATAAAGAGCTCACTAATACACTAGCCAAATTTGGATTAAAGCCTGTCCTAGGTATAAACTGCCTTTACACCAATAGACAACTTATTGTCTTCTTTTACGTAGACAATATTGCCGTACTAGTTGCCAAAAAGGACCTTTTAAGACTATAGGAATTTAAAGCCAAATTGCTACACTAATACAAGATCTGTGCACTAGGAGACCTATAGTAGTTTCTAGGAATCCAAATTAAATAAGATTAACCAGGCAGAAAGCTCTGGCTCTGCCAAGATTCCTATATTAAAAAAATAGCCAATCAATTTAATATTTAACTAGGAAGATTTCCTAAGTCACTACTTTCTACCAAAGAACTGATTCCATCCAACCAGCAAACAAACCCTTAAAGAACTCTAGCCTATTAGCAACAAGTTAGTTCCCTTGCGCACCTTGCCATATTTAGAAGACCTAATATTACTAAGACGCATTCTAAGCTGGCCGGATTCCTTATAAATCCAAATTAAAAGCACCTTAATGCAGCTAATTAAGCTATTACCTACTGCCTTAGAACAAAATCAACAGCTATTAAATACTCTGGCGAAGTACTTAGAGCCTATATCTACTTTAGAAACCCTAAGGGAGAAGACATTACCTTTTACAGAGCATCTAATGCAGCGTTTACGGACCATAAAGACACCAGACAGAGCTCTTAAGGATACCTTTTTATGCTATTTAGAGGACTAATTAACTAGAAGGCGACCCTATAGAGATTAGTAACTTGCTTAACTACCAAAGCAGAGCTTCTCTCTCTGTCTATAGCTGCCATTAAGATTATCTAGTAGCAGCGTTTCTTTAAGGCAATCGGCTTCGATTTAGAACATAAGTTTACCCTACTATACAACAACATGCAGACCATACGACTCCTAAGACAGGATACACTAAAACTTAATACCAAGCTTCGACATATTAACGTCCATTAGCACTGGCTCAGATAGGAAGTCCAAGACAAAAAGATTAACATCTAATGGGTCCCTATATCCAAAATGCCTGCCAACGGCCTTACTAAAATCTTACCCCATTAAAGGTACGAAGCATGGATAAAGCAATTAAATTTGGTGGATATTTAACATTAAATTTCTACCACATCATCTAACAAAGACTCTTAAACATCACCCTATCCCCTTACTACTCCTAAATTGTATCCCAAATTCCCTATTTTGGTATAGTCTCTACCTTTATTTTTATTTTCTATAGCTTTAACTACACCGTTAAATCTAGGGGGGTATATAACTAACTACCGCTACTATGTTAAAGGTCATCTTATAACTCACTACCATGCCCTTTTATCATTGCATGTCTCACTACTTATTTCTATTACCTATTCATTACCTATTATTGACTAAGTGGCAATATCAACCTGGTAGCCAATTAGGTAACAGTTACAAATCATTGTTGGCGTCTCTGTTAACCTTTGCCACCTATTTCGTGTATATAGTATACCTAATTTCCATAGATTTACAATCAAGTTGTTCACTCAATTCTCCCACACTGCAAAGCTTATAGGTGCCCTTAGAGAGGGCCTAGTGACTGGGGCCTAGGCATAAAAGATACCCAGATACACACACACACACATATCCCGCTTTCGTCTTTTAGTATTAGGATGGTAGAACTGATAAATCCCCCTTACGCCTTTGATAGGCCTTAGGGGGGGGAAGGCAAGGCGTATATGGCAATGGTCAATAAGAGATAGCATATAGGGGGTAGTCAAGATATGGGACACAACTATATACAGCAATTAATTGGCAAGGCCTAGCTAGGACGTAGTGAACCCTAGCTCTGGATAAGCTAGAGAAGGAAGCAGTGGTTCCTAAGGAGTTTAAAATATCTAAGGAGGAGGACGTAGCTGTAGGCCCGCAGGGCCGCTGCTACGTGCAGGCATGCCAAAACGGGGTTTTTCGTCCTACTGAGGTGGCTCATAGGGTTTTTCCTTCCCCCCTAGTAGCAAGGGTTTTTTCCCGTTAATATTACTTTTCCCTTGTGTACGGAGTAGTCTGTATAGGCCTAGATAGGATCCGTATCAGACGTTAATCAAAGAATCTACTACTACTACTATATATTAACAATATTTACTGGATCTATAGCACTCCTAAGTTAATTATCTCTAACCATAGACCTTAATTTATATTGGACTTCTAGGATGAATTCTGCCGTATCCTTAGGATTAAGATTAAGCTCTCTACCGCATTTTACTCTTAAACTAATGGCCAAACTGAAATTATAAACTAGTACCTTAACTAGCGACTTCGCCCCTTTATTAATTACTACTAGGACAACTAGTTGGAACTACTACCTATAATAGACTACGCACAGCTTACGCTCCCTTATAATAGTATAGGAATGTTGCCATTTAAGTTACTCTATGGATACAAGCCACAAACATCCTTTAATTGGGATAGACCTATAGGACCTATAATGGCCCGCGAACGCCTTAGCTATAAAAAGGCCTAGATATTTGCTAAGAGAATGCACGGAGCCTAGGAGACTACCTAAGCAATTATAAAAAAGGCATAAGAAAAGAAAGAGGCTAATATAAACTAATATTGCCGTAAGGTAGACTTCCAAGTGGGAGATAAGGTATGGGTATTAATAAAAAACTAAAAGACCTAGAGGCCGAGCTATAAACTAGACTACTAAATGGCCGGCCCCTACAAAATCCTTAAGAAGGAAGGGCACTCTTTTAGGGCTAAGCTACTAGAGTTAATAAAGATCCACCCTGTTTTCTCTTTAGACCGACTATAAAAGGCCGCGGATGACCTATTGCCAGGACAGTACAACGACCCCCTGCCGCCAATTTAGATTGTAGAGGATAAGGAATAGGAAGTTAAAGAGATTTTAGCAGTTAAAAAGAACTAGGGTACCTTAAAATACTATATAAGCTGGGTAGGTCACAATGAAGACCTAGAATAATACCCCGTATCTAATTTTAAGTACTGCCCCTATAAGCTATGAGATTTCTACCTAGCCCACCTAGACCTCCCTGGACTACTACGTAAACTAGACAGCTGGATTAAATGCTAGGAGGAAGGGTTAGATAACTATAATAATCTAAATAACAATAAAGAACTTGGACAAAGCCTAAGGGCAGGCTTTTTTAGGAGGGGGGGGTGATGTGACGGTGCTAGAGCGCGTTACCTGCTACATTCTGCCATATTCTGCCAACACTACTTATAGAGCCAACCAATTAGGATTTTCTATCCCCGGGATGGAAAATCGCCATTGGCTCGCTTACTACTAGCGCCTTAGCGACCCCTTTGTATCTTGCCAGTCTCTAACAGACTTCTTCTTCTCCTTAGCTTAGTATTCTTGTATAGTAGCAATCTACAAGCTTTGGTTCAGAAGCATTTATACGAGCCCGTCACAGTAGGCGCATTGGCTAGCCCAAAAGGCATTACTAGATACTTAAAGTGGCCGTATTAGGTTTTAAAAGCGGTTTTCTACTTATCCCCTTCTTTAATGCAGAGCTTATAATAGGCGTCTTATAGATCTAGCTTTATAAAGATCTTTACCCTAAATAGTTAATCCAGCATTTTACTAACCAGTGGTAGCGGGTAACGGTTCTTAATTATAATCTTATTAAGACCGTGATAGTCTACGTATAGCCTTATAGTTCTATCTAGTTTTGGGATAAAGAGGATCAGCATACCTGCCGGCGACTTACTAGGTTATATCTATCCCTTTTCTAGTAATCCGTTAAGGTACTCCTATAAAATCTTAAGCTCTTTACGAGAGAGGTTATAAATAGGAAGGTTTAACGGTTATTTACCTTCTTCTAAATTAATTATATAATTATATTCCAAGTTTTGCTAAAGGACTTTAGCTTCTCTGCCTAAAAATACCCTAAGTAAGTCCCTTAGGCCTAACGGAATTTTTAATAGGTTGGGGTCGAGCTTATCCTCTATATTATTATTAGGTAGGTCCTAGAGATCCCTTAAAACACTTATAGGCAGCGTCGCGCGCTATAGTAGCTGTTTATATATGGTTGCCACTATATATTAAATAGTTTTATACGGTAGCTAGTAGAGGGTAGGGAACTCTTTAATATATTATTTAAGGTATTATAGCATACTCTCTATGTATTACTTAAGCCAGAGTAGCCTATGGTGGTAGAAGTATCTTATAAGATCTTTAAAATCGCCGCCTCCCTATAGTATCTCCGCGACCTATCTAGTAGTTCCCTGTAGGGTATCCATTATAAAAGGGTTATTGCCTATACTAGGCTCTATACTTATCTTGCTATAGAATAGGGGTTAGATCTAATACTCCTTTAGGTGTAGAGCGTATACTGTTTCTCCTGGAGCTATATTCTCTAGGATGTCTTTTAAGCTTATTAGTAAAATGCGCCCTTCTAATTCTTTATCGTTCTACCATTTAAAGGTTTCTATCTTAAAGTGTATTTTAGGATCTGCTTCTATAAGCTAAGGGTATCTAAAAATAAGGTTATAGCCTATAAAATTAGCCGCCTAAAAGGGTTGCGGGCCAACCACCTTGGTGCGGTTGTGCATATTAGCCACTAATACTGTAAGCTTATGGGCACTATATAGTTTAATCTAATGCTTATCTAGGAACCCTATGGTAGGTTTCCGCTACCTTAGCAATAGGATAAGCTTATGCTCTTTTACCAAATTATATTGTATAAGATTGATTTCGGCGCCGCTATTATATAGTGCTTAGAACTAATATACCTCGCCTATAGGGAGTACCATTTCCAGCTTAATAGCAATATAGAGAGTCTCTCCTTCTATATTTTGCCCTAGTTATAGCCAGGAGAGGTCCGTAACTAAGGCTTTTCTTTTTTGGATTATTAGTACGGTTATCGCCCTACTTATTTTTCTAATTGGGTTTGCCTCCGGAGAAGTTTTCTTTTAACTTTTTAGAGTGTTTCCGTAAGGGTACTAGATAGGTGTTAGGTTGGCCCTAGAAGTCTTTCCTATTACTTAAGGTCCCTAACTTTAACCATTCTAGATTTCTCTTTAAGAACGGCTTCTTTAGAGCTTAGGTCTGCCCTATATTACTACTAGAGTACCCGCGCTTCTGGTTACCCCCTAATTTCTTACTAAAAGAGGTCTGGTTCCTTACTATATCCTTAGCGTTTAAACCCGCTTATTTAAAATCCGCATATATAGTAATCCACAATAGGGCTCCCACGCGCTTTATTTTATTACAAATTGCTAGCTTAATTCTAGCCTAGATAAATCTAATCTTCTTCTTCTTATAAATGCTACCGTTCTTATTTTTAAAGGGCTTTAGATCTATTAATTAAGCACAAGTTTCTATAAAGTTTATAAATTGGCGGAAATTATAGCGGTTAAGCTATATCCTATTCTAGAATAGTTCTGCATTATTATATTATATAATATGCAGATCTTAAGTCCATTTCTTTAAGAAGGTTTGCAGCTGCGGCTATATAGTAATTTGCTTTTTGTTAAGCTAATTAAGTGCAATCTAGTTTAGGGATTGGTCTTTAATCTTACTAATAATCCATTAAATACACTCTTTAGTATCGTCTTATATTATTAGCATCTTAAAGAAGTTATCTACTTTATAAACCCAGTTGTCTAACTGTTGGGCGTTAGGTCTATGGCGAAGTTCTAAGCTGCTAGAGGCCTTAGCCAGTTAGTCTATATCCTTTTTCTATTTACTATATAGATACCTCTCTAAGTCTTCTATACCTCTTTAGGTAGGTACTAGGTAGCCCCTAGAAGGCCCTTAGCCTTAGCTAGGTTGTAAAAGATTTTATCTAGCCTAGATTAAGCTCTGCTAGATTTAAACCTACCCCTAGAGGTTTCTAATATATTTATTAGTGGCTCCTTCCTATATAGCTTCTAAGAGCCTTATAGTAGCTTCCTAATATCCTTTTTAGAGAAAATTGGTATAGGGCTCTTAACTTTCTAACCTTAGGCCTGGGGAAGCTCCAGCTATAGAGGTTGTATTGGTACTAATAGCTAATACAGGTTTCCCTGCAAGGCTCAAGTCTTAAGTTAGTAGTTAGGTTGGATTACCCAAAGGGGTAGGCCTGCTTGGCTTATAAGCAGTCTATACGCCACTACTATACTAATTGTAGGCCGGTAGTCTTCCGGGAGGGTTCCGGTTAGTTCCCTAATTAGGCGCGTTAGTGTATTCCTTTAGCATTTTTAATTTAGGGGAAGATCTTAGTATTACCTCTAGCGCTTAATCTTCTAATTAGCCTAAGTAGGGCTAAAGGGGTTCCGGCTGCTTTCTAGCAGTATTGCAACCGTTATAGAGGGTGTCTGCGTTTTCCTCAACGGTAACCATAGGTGTGCGAGAGTCTTTAAGCTCTTAGTGCATCTGGGTATTAGGGCTTATTCGGCCGTCTTGCCTAGAGGTTTGTATTGTCGCAATCTTTTACTATTAGAGGGACCTTCCTGCCTTAGCGCGACAGCTTTCCATAAGGTATTTATAGAGTTTCCATTTAGGTTATCGCGAGATTTTAAGGGAGGATGGTAGATGTAAATAAAAGATATAAACAAATAATCTGGTCCTTGAAGCCGGCTGCCCTTTTAAATAAAGTAGGAAGGATTTAAATGTAAGGGGACTTTATAGATAGGGGGCTATAAGGACACGATTATAGAATAGAATATATTAGTAAGAGAGACAAATCCTTAAAGAGGTAAGGTTTTTAGGATCGTAGAGACTATATACTACGGGTATGTGCCTTTGGTATGTAACTGGCGACTATCTAAGGGGCGTCCGGAGGTTGTCCTGAGGGCAACCCAAGGTGACCGCAATAATATCCCTTACAAATTATTATTGCTAAAGTTTTTAAGGTAAATTTTACTAGTACTAGCTATATTTATAGTGTTATATATATAAGGTAATAGGCTCCGCACTACCTAGCCACAGCATATATAACCGACTACGGTACCCTGCCAAACTACCACTGTTTTTACCTGCGTACCGCCTGCGTATTACTTACATATTGCCTGCGTATTACTTACGTATCGCCTACGTATCACTTACAGATCACGCTGTTTTAGTTACGTATTAGTCTCCCCTTTTATTCATTTCCATACCTTCCTCGTATATATATAGAGGCTCTAGAGCTACATTTTACAATCAAGTCGCTCATTCAATTCTTCTATACTTGCACTGTTATAGTTATGACCCTGGCTCGCACTACCTGCTAACCAATTAATCTATTATCTCATTTAAGAAGTTACTACTTTTACTACCTTTGTAGTGTCTTAAGCTCCTTTACCTATTAAATAAACGGACGATTAAACCTAACCAATAAACGTACCAGAACTTTTTAGAACGAATAGACAAATCAAATTGTCAAAATAAGGTTTTGCCAAGACGCTAACCTGGACCCTACCTAAACTGTTAAAATTCTAAAAATAACGACCAATATAAACAAATCTTTATCTAAAATTAACCTTATTCTTAATAAGCCATCTAATTAGCTTCTATGGTTCTTTGTTATTTAAGATACTGCCAAAACTAATAAGGTATGGCAGTACATCGACCTATTAAAGAAGAAAGATAAGCTCCTAAAGCTAGAACCTCCGAAATAACCTATACCTGCGGACGTACTTCCTATTACTACATCAATAGCCAAGCTAGGTCTAAACTAACTTATAGCCTATAATTAACTCTACGCTAAGTATAAGGATGATATCCGCATATACTAGAAGCAAGAGCAAGCCATAAACAAAATCAGCAATTACGTCATTTGCATAACATTAGTATCCTACCTCCCTCTTATTAATGGCCTCGAAACGGTACATGAACGCCTTAAAGCATTAAAGATGGCACTTGCCCCTACTACCTTAGGTTAAAAGCACGATGTCCTAAATTAATACACGGCTCTTAAAGCCTACAACAAAAAGCAGAGCATTAAAAAATGGTTAAACAACTAGAGGAACGTCTATAAGCTTGCAGAACAATTGGAGCTTCTAGACGTACAAGGTTTTAGGCCACACTACAATTTCATATAAGTAATCAAACCCATCTCTTCTAACTTTACAGGAGCACTAGAAGTAGATCTTATTTAAAAAAAAACAGAAGGATAAAGAGGCCCCATCTATTACCAACCTTATTAAGGAATTTAAGGAGCACTACCACATATAGCAAGCATCGTCTACCTCAACTGCCAATAACTCTATATTTGTAACTCTTCAAGGGAACGCAAATTCCAATTCCAATTCTAATTCAGACTCTAACAGTAGTTCCAATTCCAACAGCAATTCCAATTCAAATTTAAGATGGCATAAGGAATACATATGCGGCCTCATATATTGGTTTAATGAATGCTACTACATTACTAAGCACAAGCGCCCTTAAGAATGGAGACCAAGGGCAGACATCTAGAAGAAAGTAGATGAAGCTATCTTATCTATACCTTAGATTAAACACATTATCAACCAAATTTAAAAAAGAGAATAGGAAGTAAAGGAGAACAATTAGAATACAGAATCTATAATTAATTTTAATTTTAAAACCCCACCTTCTATTAAACCAACTAGCCATGCTGCCGTGTTTTGTACTAATTAAACTCCTTTTAAACTCCAGAACACCTAGATACTTAACCCTAGTGCAGATACCCACATCTATAATAACAAAAAAGACTTCACCTTCTCCTACCTAGTAGCAGAAGATGACTACCTAATTACTAGTAGAAATTTTAAGAAATTTTAAGCCTTTAGAATAATAACCATTACTATTAATACACCTACTAGGAAGTTAAAAATAAGGCTATCCCATATAGCACTAGTACCCACCATATTTATAAATATTATAGCACTCTTAAGAGCTACTAATAATAACATCCATTTCGACTTAGGACGAAACTTGCTATACCGTCTAGCAACTAGCGAAACAGTATACTATGCGAAACGACTAGGGGGCTACTGGGTACTAATGCACAGAGAGCCTACAAGTACCCTAGGTTCAACTTAATCAACCTTCTTAACAGGAAGATTTTAGCCAAGCTAAATAGCCCATAAACCAATCAGAGCCACAGCTACAAGATGGCACAAAATTCTCGGCCATATAGGACCTAATACTATTGCGCAGCTTCCTAAGCACATTATTAGCGCAGAGCTGACCAAATTTGAAACTAATAAATGAGCACCACTTAAAATCAAATATAAAGTTTGCTTACTAGCAAAGCACATATAGCAGATCTCTTAAAGATGAGAACATAAATTTCCAGCTAATTAACCATTTGAACGGCTAGCATTTAATATTATTTACCTTAGAGTACTAGGGTACAACAGCAATAGATATGTTATGCATTTCTATTACACGTATTGCAAATTTAACTTTATATATACCGCTAAGAATAGGGACAAAGCTACTATCCTATCTACCATTCATAAGACTCATTGTTTAATTAAAATACAATTCCACTAAAACGTCGTCTTCTTCTAAAGCAATAATAAACAAGCATTTAGACAAACGGAAGACACCCTAGAGACATAGTATATAGACAAGGGCATTACCTTTAAATACCAAGCACGATATACTAAAGAACAGAATGGTGGAGCAGAATAATCTAGACGAACCCTTATAAAACAATCAAGGTCTATACAGCTAGAAGCATCCTTACCCCTATCTCTAGGACCAGAAGCTTTCCTTGCTACTAGCTATACCCTTAATCAAACGCCGAATGAGCAACTAGGGTGGAAAACTCCGTATAAGGTCGCCTACGGCAAGCCGCCATTACTTACCCATATACACGAATACGGTTACAAGACCTATACGCTGAACAAATAGGTTAGAAAGGGAGACAAGCTAGCTCCTCATGCATCAATTGGACACCTAGTCGGCTACGATTTAACTAATATCTACCAAATCTGGATTCCAAGCCTTTACAAAGTCATTTAAACTAGAGACGTTATATTTAATAAGACCTCGTTCTATGACCCTAAGGGTCAGAACATTAACTACCTACTAAGGAAAGCATTGGAAGATACTATCCAAACAATCAGTCTACCAGAACCTCTTGAAGATAAATCTAAGGACAAATCTATCTTATATAGACCTACCTTAAATGCAGATTAAACGACTACATTAAGCAATTTGGCAGAGCTTCCTATAAAGGATATCAAGCAGTTACCAACTCCTAGCAGAATAGTATCTCCAGATCTGCCAGAAACAAACGCTATATTAGGAGGACTTTAAGACGATATCTTAAATACAATTAAAATAGGTCCTACCTAGCCAAGCAGTTTACCAGAACCGTTAAATATAGCTCTACAAGCTAACAAGGTCTCAGCCAACCCTTCTGCCAACCTTATTCTACCAAAAGGTTCCAAATAAATTCAACGTCAAGCATACACAGTAGTACTAGCCAATATACCTACCCTATTTGGTTACTACGCTGGCTTTGCCATAGGACTAGTAAAAGACATTAACCAAACTAGATCCTCCCTATATTAAGACAATCTTCCACCAAAACCAAAGAATCTAAAAGAACTAAGAAAGCACCCTTTAACTACCGGCTTTTAAAAAGCTATAGAAAAAGAATATAATAACCTAAAACGCCAAGGGACATTTAAGACTATCCTAAAGAAAGAAGCAACCAATAACTAGATTCTTCCGCTAAAATAAGTCTTTAAATATAAGTTTAATAGCGACGGCTACCTACAAAAGCTAAAATCTTAACTATGCGTCCGCGGAGACCTGCAGATTACTAAGGAAGAAACCTATACAGCAACCTTAGCTACTCAAATATTCCGTGCCCTCATGGCTATAGCAGCCGCATTCGATTTAGAGATTCAACAGTATAACGCTGTAAACGCATTTACAAATGCAAGACTAGATAAGCCAGTCTACTGTTACTGCCTAGAAGGCTTTAATTAAAATAGACATATCCTAAAACTACTTATGGCGCTATACGGATTAAAAATCTTACCTCTACTTTGGTATAAAGAGCTTACCAATATACTAGCCAAATTTGGATTAAAACCTGTCTTAGGTACTAACTGCCTTTACACTAATAGATAACTTATTGTCTTCTTTTATATAGACAATATTACTATTCTATTTACCAAAAAGGACCTTTAAAGACTAGAAGAATTTAAAGCTAAACTGCTACACTAATACAAGATCCATATACTAGGAGACCTATAGTGGTTCCTAGGAATCCAAATTAAACAAGATTAACCAAGTCAAAAGATCTGGCTCTGCCAAGACTCCTATATTAAAAAGATAGCCAATTAATTTAATATTCAACCAGGAAGATTTCCTAAGTTATTACTTCCTACCAAAGAACTAATTCTATTGGACTAGCAAACGAACCCTTAAAGGATACTAGCCTACCAGTAACGGGTTAGTTCTCTTGCACACCTTGCTATATTTAGAAGGCCTAATATTACTAAAACGCATTCCAAGCTAGCTAAATTCCTTACTAATCTAAATTAAAAGCACCTTAATACATTAAACCAAGCCATCGCCTATTGCCTTAGAACAAAATCTATAGCTATTAAATACTCTGGCGAAGTATTTGGAGTATACATCTACTTTAGAAACCCTAAGGGAGAAGACATCACCTTTTACAAAGCATTTAACGCAGCATTTGCGGACCATAAAGACACCAGACGGAGCTCTCAAGGATACCTATTTATGCTATTTGGAGGACTAATCAATTAGAAAGCAACCTTACAACAATTAGTAACTCGCTCAACTACTAAAGCGGAGCTTCTCTCCCTGTCTACGGCTGCTATTAAGATTATCTAGTGGCAGCGTTTCTTTAAGGCAGTTGGCTTTAATTTAGAATGCGATTTTACCCTGCTATGCAACAATATACAGACTATACAACTCCTAAGACAGGATACACCAAAGCTTAACACCAAGCTTCGACATATTAATATCCATCAGCACTGGCTTAGACAAGAGGTCCAAGATAAAAAGATTAACATACAATAGGTCCTTATAGACAAGATGCCTGCCAACGGCCTTACTAAAATTCTACCCTGTTAAAGGTACGAGGCGTAAATAAAGCAATTAAATTTAGTAGATATTTAACATTAAATTGCTACTGCATTATCTAACAAAGATTCTTAAACATCACCCTACTCCTAAATTGTATCTAAATTTCCTATCTTGGTATAGTTTTAACCCTTATTTTTCCTATAGCTTTGACTACACTATTAAATATAGGGGGGTATATAACCGACTACGGTACCCTACCAAACTACCACTGTTTTTACCTGCGTACCGCCTGCGTATTACTTACATATTGCCTGCGTATTACTTACGTATCGCCTACATATCACTTACAGATCACGCTGTTTTAGTTACGTATTAGTCTCCCCTTTTATTCATTTCCATACCTTCCTCGTATATATATAGAGGCTCTAGAGCTACATTTTACAATCAAGTCGCTTATTCAATTCTCCCATACTTGTACTATTACAGCATAAACCCTAAAAGGTAAGCGAGTGACTAATAAAATAATAGTTATGGCTGTGCGGAATAATATATATAGGCGAGGTGACTTTATTACCTAATAGTATAATAGGGGGTAAAGGCTTAGTTTATCCTTTCCCCTAGTATATTTTATCCTACTATTATTAAAGGCTACGTCAGGAAAACGGGAGAGTGGTAGGGGCTAGCCCAGGGTCATTTCAGCTGGATCCGCTGATCTGCTTATATACACTTCTTTACGCTAGCCCGGGGCCATATTAGCAACATTAGCACGTTTTATACGTTTCGTACGTTTCGTACGTTTCGTATGTTTCGTACATTTCGTACATTTCGTACGTTTTGTACATTTCGTACGTTTCATACATTTCGTACATTTCGTACGTTTTATATAATATTGCCTATAGCTGCAATATTTATAATTATAAAATAAATAATAAAATTCAAAATTCAAAATTCAAAATTTAAAATTAATGGTAGCTATAAGAGGTATATATCGCAGAAGCCGTATAAAGGCTCCAAATCGTCAATTGGCGGCGTTCCCGATAATCCGCCGGCTATGTACTGATTTCCTAACTAGGCCTAGTGCCTGTCTGCCTGTCCTGCCTGTCCTGCCTGTTCTGCCTGTCTTGCCTGTCGTGCCTGTCGTGCCTGTCGTGCCTGTCGTGCCTGTCGTGCCTGTCTGATCGTCCTACCTGTTTGTGCCTACCTGTCTATGCCTGCCTGTCGTGCCTACTTGTCTATACCTACCTGTCTGTATCTGTAATTTGGGGGAGAGGTCGGCCCGATCAAAGGGTCTACTTGATTCGATTACGATTAATTGTATTAATTATATTGATTCAAACCGTTCTCTATGGGCGTTCGCTGGCTGTACGTTTAAACGGTGGTTGTCTGGGGTGCCTCCCTAAGAGGCCTTAATTCAATTTAATTTGGTAATAGGGTAATATTAAGGCTCTGGTTCGATTCGATCGATCGATTAAATTGATCGTGGTGTTCGCTGGCTGGTCGTTCAAATGATTATCGTCTGGCTCTGGCGACGGTCGTATGGTTCTGGCGACAGTCCTACCTACCTACCTACCTACCTACCTGCCTGCCTGCCTGCCTGCCTGCCTGCCTGCGTCAGTGTCTGGTTCAATTTGGGGGAGGAGTCGGCCTGATAGAAGGCTCTGATTGATTCGAATCGTTCTCTATGGCCGTTCGCTGGCTGTACATTTAAACGGTAGTCGTCTGGGGTGCCTCCCTAGGAGGCCTTGATTCGGTTCGGTGACGGGCCTATATTAAAGCTCTGGTTCAATTCGATCAATCAATTAAGTCGTTCGTGGTGTTTGCTGGCTGGTCGTTCGAACGGTCGTCGTCTGGTTCTGTCAATGGTCGTCTGGTTCTGGCGACAGTCGTCTGGTTCTGGTAACGGTCGTCTAGCTCTAGGACGGTCATCTCGTTCTCGCAACGGTCGTCTGGTTCTGGCGACGGTCCTCTGCTGGCTGCCATTCTAGTGCCTTCTAAGGTAAGGAAGGGTAAAAAATAAGGTGGCTACAAAGGGGTAACTTGGCAGAGGCACGTGTAGGCTATCGGGAATATAGCGGGGACCCGATAGTAGTGTGTGTCATACGGAGCTTCGTGTAGAGCCCCCGTACGCAGAGCTTCGCGCAGAGCCTCGTGCAGAGCCTTTGTATGTACGTAGAGCTTCGTGTAGAGCTTCGTGCAGAGCTTCGTGTAGGGCTTCGTGCAGAGCCTCGTGCAGAGCCTTAGTAGTATAGTATTGCGCTCTTTTAGCTGGCGTAATGCTAGCATATAGCTCTAGGGTTTAGCTAATATGGCGGAAAGCTGGC
>Ga0307507_10002493_pt1 | contig 38447 bp, 39 predicted proteins | sample 7_EM_MG_FD_207223 | JGI IMG/M metagenome (GOLD analysis project Ga0307507, IMG submission 207223) | Populus trichocarpa ectomycorrhiza microbial communities from riparian zone in the Pacific Northwest, United States - 7_EM | ecosystem: Host-associated > Plants > Roots > Unclassified | place...
GCTGATTTTCTTTTTTTTTATTTTTTAACATTCAAAAAATATCCCCACCCCCCCCGCCCCCCCCCCCCCCACGTCCATACCCGAGTACATCACATACCCATCCTAGACAGTAAAAATGAGATTTTGTATGATCCCAGGCTTCTCGCCATCGCTTGCAAGCAGCGCTTGTACAGTAATGTGGGCCTCCTAGGGAAGTGCCTCAAAGGCGGCTGTCGTTAAAACCATACCGCGATAACCCTCCTCTTCCTTCCCCGATAGATGATTTCTTAGCTCCAATTCTTTGGTTAAATTTTGCTGCAAATTCCAATTACTCTCGCCCATAAAGGAGAAAACGCCTAGCTCGACCCTACCCTTTCCGACCCCTATCAGTCCTTCTGGAGTTTAGAGCCGATGTTACCACAGTGTCGCTAACTGTGACTTCATTTTTCTCTGATTTTTTTTCGCTTTCCCATTTGCTGCTCCTGCATTCCCCTCCGGGCCCTCCCCTCCCCCTCCTCGAGCCCAAGTGGCAGCCGCCCGCATCACGATGCAAGGAACTTGGATGTTTATCCCGCAGTCCCTTTTTCTTCCCCAACCCAGCCACTACTACTCTCTAAGCTTAGTCCAGTGACTGCCCTCCCACCACCATTGTTCGCCTTGAAGGCAATTGGCCTGATCCGAGTCTCACACGCCGCCCACTCCCTGAGACGAAAATGTTCTGGTGCAAGCCTCATCGAGGCTACCACGCACATTATACAGTATAGTACCAGTACTTGCTTCACCTTGTCAGATGTGACGCTCTTCCCTTACCGTATGATAGCTAAAGGGAAGGTTAAAGTATGGCAAGGGAACACAGCAATCTGTTGTTCAAAACGGAACCCTCCTCGTCATCTTTTTCCTCCCTTCTCCCTCAGATCTTCGTCTGCATCCATCTTCCTCCTTTACTTCCTCTTACTATTCATTATAGTGTTTCGTAATTACTATTTTCGCTTATCCTACCTGCCCGCTTACATCGCCCGCTACTCCCTTCCTCGCCACCCCTCCCTCAATATCTGCCTTATATTCCGCGTGCTCTACCATCTTAAAGTCTATCGTAGCTATTGTACACCCTCACGTTTCATCTGAATCCCCTGAATTGCCCCACGTCCTTACCCCCAGCCTTACCACAGATCACCCCACTTCAGAGTTACCTAACCCCGTCCCACAACCTCTTGCCCTCCCGGTATGGACCCTGAAGCACATAAGGAATTCCGAAAATATACTAGCGATGCAATTTCGGCACTATCTTGGGACACCGACACTGGTACGCATGTTCCATTCAGAGCCTCGGCCGATCACAGGCACCACACGTGGGCAAAAACACATTTTTCAAATCCAGAATTGTTCTTGCGACCCCAGTCAGAGAAGGAGATTCGTTTAATTGTTAATCTTGCTCGACAATACGGAAAGACGATCGTTGTGGTGGGCTCGGGCCACTCGCCAAATGATCTCACTTGCACATCGTCCTGGATGGTAAATCTAGACGGGTTTAGCTCAGTCGTCTTCGAAAATTGCCGAGAGCTACAACTCGAGGTCGAGGCTGGAATTAGGCTCTATCAGCTTGCGGACGAGCTTGAAAAGCGAGGATGGGCTATGCCAAATCTTGGTAGCATTTCAGAACAATCCATTGCGGGAGCTATTGCCACTAATACCCACGGCTCGAGCCTGAGGCATGGCACCCTATCACAAGCCGTTGTTGGCCTTACGATAATGCTCTCGAGTGGCCAATCCCTAAGGTGCAGCGCGACAGAAAATGACGATCTATACCATGCTGCGCTGGTTTCACTTGGTGGATTGGGAATTATTACACATATAGTTTTCCAAGCTGTGCCAGCATTCAACTTGGCTTGGAAACAAGAAGTAGTAAAGACTCCCCAAATCTTGGATATTTGGAAAAAGGAATTGTGGACCAAATCAGAATTTATACGGGTGTGGTGGTTTCCCTACTCTGGGCGGTCGATCGTTTGGTCGGCAGACAAAACAGAGGAACCGTTGTGTGAGCGGCCGCATAGCTGGTACGGTGGGGGGCTAGGGCGGTTTTCATACGAACTTGCGCTCTACCTCTCTACTTGGCTCCCGCGGTTGACTCCTATTGTAGAGAGATATGTTTTTTCTATGCAGTATAGATGGGAGGAGGGGCCGACTGGGTCGGCTGTGCAGAAAAGCCATGAGGCACTTACAATGGACTGTTTATTCTCTCAGCTTGTCAATGAGGTGAATATAAGATTTTCTTATCTCCTTTCTCAATTCCCCAATTCCAATCTCCTTCAGCGAGAGCCCGCTTGAAGTAAGGAAGCAAGGACGGGTGATAGCTGAGAGTTAGTGCTCTACCAGATGTATCTGGGAAATTTTTGACTCTTATGAGGCCTTTATCACCCCTCTCACCTCCCCAATCCCAGCAAACACCCTAACCTTTCATGTAAGCACATATCTGACACTCCCTTGAAACCCCAATAGTGGGCAATTCCCCTAGAAAAAGGGCCAGAAGCAATCCAGCGCCTACAGACATGGCTCGACGGAGATAAGGACAACGAAAGCGGCATCCCGTTCACCCCAAAAGGAGTATACGTGCACGCGCCAATCGAGGTCCGGGTCGCCGACACCACCGTGCAAGCTGAAAAGCCTTGGCTCGATCAGAGCTGTCAGACGGGCCCGACTCTCTATCTAAATGCCACGCTGTACCGACCATTCCTCAGGAACCCACCCGAGTGGAAGCGGTACTACAATGCCTTTGAATGGTTGATGAAAGACCTAGGTGGGAAGCCCCATTGGGCCAAGAATTTTATCTCTACGTCCAAAGAGGAATTCTGGGGCATGTACCCCAAGATGAAGGACTGGGTGGAGCTCAGAGACACCGTTGATCCTCATGGCGTGTTCGCGAACGACTGGCTGAAAAAGAATATACTGAAGGACGAAGAGGAAACCGAGATCACACAGATTAAGGAGCGGATTAAGAAGACTTAATTCTATCCATCCCGGCATTGTTCAAATTTAAAGTGTAGGGATTAAGCATCGAGTACCGAATTTGATACCACAAACTCCTACTCAATTTTTCTTCGCTTCGCCCCTTATATATCTCCCACTCATCGTTGTTATCTCTCCCCTCCACTCCTTTTAGTTTATCCAGGCACATCGTTTACGGGATTTCTCCGTTTCTTGATTCATAGTGCATTACGTTACCACGATCCCTTAAGTATTTGTCTATTACCTTTGCATCCCTTATCTTGACCTACAGGGTACGCCTTGTGGGATGCGCTTTTTTTTCGGGCGATCGGGCTGTTCCTCCGTTATTATTACTGTCATCGTTGCTTTGAATGTTGCGAGCGGAGTTGTAGCGGGCGGGAGGGGGCACTAAGTAGTGGACGAGTGCAAGTAAACCAATCAATGAATTAATGTTATCAAGCACAATCTCCAACGGGGGCACGACATGAACCCGCGGATGATGAACAGGGATCAGAAACAGGTGCTTGTACTGTATCTAGCATAAAGTGTCTAAAAATGAGACAGGGCGTTTTTCGCTGATTAAGTGGTTGCCTAACTGTAGCCGTATTATCAGATACCTATTGCTAGATGCGAGTACCATAATTTTTTGATACCTTACCTCGAAGAACCCACCTTTTTGCTTACTAAATACAGGCACGCTTGTTCGTCACCCACCGGCTTTCCTCGTGCCCCGATCAAAACTATACAGCACTCACGCGCTCCCGGGTTGAAACCGGGCACCTAGGCACTGTATGCAGCAATTCCCATACAAAGCATCCAGTTTCAAGTATGGGTGGGGCCAGGATGAGATCGAAGAAAAATGTGTGACGCAGTGTACCAAGTCACGGATCACCCCCTAGTTATTCAACACACCTCGATCTCGATTTATCAGGTGTACGAGTAAAGTTCTAGGATATGATCAAAGAGGGCGGAAGACTTTGAGTGGCGAGACAAGGATTAGAGGCACCGATTGATCAGCAAACGCGGAGACAGGGGGGATGTTACATGATGCCATTGACCTGAGCAGTTGAACAGAGTGATTATCCATGTATCTGCGGCTTTTTTTCATTAAATTTTTTCATTAAGATTGTATAAGGCCTAATTGAGACTAAAGGAGAAGGAATCAGGGCTTTTGGAATACAAGCAGCTCTTTTATGGGCCTCACATAAATGAATGGATTGAGCTACATGCTGACAGCTAGCGATTTCATCATCTGCATTTTTAAGTACTGGATACCTGACCCCTTCGATCTGATTTCTGGTGTCCCCCGGGACAAGAATTTTTCACTGATGGGGCCCGTCTCCCAACTACCGGTACCCCACCTATCCCCTGACCCTGCGAATCTTTTTTCCGACCCCTTTTGACCATACCCGAGTACGATACAGTACTCGAACACAATAGCTAGCCAGACAGCCGCACAGGGTCGAAAAGAAGTTTGAAAGAGTGAGATCCATCCTCTGAATATTCCTCACTAAATTTACCAGGGTCTATGAGGTCACGGCATCCAGCACCGGCAAACCCGTGCCACAGGTCTCTTCCCATTTCCACAGCTAAATCTCGTTCGCCAATCCGCCCTTCCCCCCCCCAAAAAAAAAAATGCAAAGTACAAGAGTAGGAGGAGGGGGGAGATCAACAAACTATGAGAAAGAAAGAAAGAAAGAAAGAGAATAAGGGTGACAGAATTTGAGATTCACAGCTTGAATTACGTTCCAATGCCAAGTTCTAGTATAGTCTAATAAAAGATTGTGCACTATGGGAAAAGTAGGGAGAAGAGGGAGAAGAGGAGGCACAATTGTACTACCGGTTGGTATCACTGCATTTTCATTATCACAGTCTGCCACTTATTTTCGCATTTATTGAGTGAGGGCTACTTTTACAGCTCCCTACTCCTGCATTGGATTCGAAGGGCTAAGGTTGTTGCTTGAGTATTGATCTTTTTGGATAGACTAGGGAATGGGCGTTGCCATAATATCATACATGCAGTAAGTATTCGGATGAGCGGCAGGGTTGCATAGTGAGGTGAAGACACGGCTCATCATCAAGTCTGGCTGGAGAGCAATGATACCCTTGTGCGGCAATTCCAACAATTACAACCTTTGATGTGAGAGACCAACCAACCATGAAAATGAAAAAGATAGAAATTCAATTGAAAGATATATGAAAGTAGAGATAATAAGCTGTAATAAAATCTTACCACTACCTTGACCTGCTTCTGCATACGATATATCATAGGCTAAATTCTGTCCAGTATCCTATTTATCAGCCTGTGCAGTATCTTTTAGGGAATTAAATCTGGCCACTGCCCTGCTGGCTAAAATAGAGCAGCAGTGCTGTAGTGCCTTCTCTCTAGCATAGGGAATTGCTTTCATTAGGGTCTTTTTTTTTTTTGAAAAGTGTCCTGGTGTTCCCAATTGGATTGGGGTCTAGAATTTATGTGTTTAAGGTAATTTCTAAGATCATAGTATGATTGTAATTCTTGGTTTCTTGTACTACTATTATGTTATGCTACCTATAGCTGGATAGATATTATTAGGTCTGTCAAGGCCTTTTATTAAGAAAAAAAATCAGCTAAGGCTAGTAGATCTCAGTTGTATATTAGTAGACAATTAAGTTTAAGTTTGTCTTTTTTTGCTTATCTTTTTCTCCTCAGTTCTCTCTCTTATGGAAACTAGCTTTGTCCTTTCTCCCCTCATAGTTTCAGTATAGAACCCAATGCTAGTATCTTTTAACTTAAAGTTCTGCTCAAAGTCTTTTTTCCATCATCTCTTCACTAATTTCACTGTACTGGTAATCTTTCTATCAGCAGTATCTAAATCATTTAATAATATTATTATTATTATAGTAATAGTAATTTAATTCATAAAAAGCCCTCTAATTCCAAGTATCCCTTCCTCTCCTTCTCCTTCTTACAAACTCCTTTCTCTTCTTCTACTGTTCACTCATTTAAAAAACCCTCTTCCTCAAATATTAAAAAAACTAAAACTCTACCTCTAACCTACTCTTATTAGCTGTATGCTTCCCAAAATCAAGGTTTAATTTTACAGTAATCTTCTATAATACCAAACAAAGTTTTGCATCAATAATATCTTCTACTACTAGTACTCACCTCTTACCATCAATAATCTTACTCCAGCAACCAGCCCCAAAAGTACAATGCATATTCCCACCACTTTCCCCAGTCTGTGTTAACAATCCTCCTGGCAACCAACCTTGGAAAATGCTAATACCCTTTCAAATTTTACCAAACTACACATCTGTATTTTTATACAATGCATAAATTTCTCAATTCCAACTTCTATTTTCTCCCCCAGCATATGATGCGACCATAGTGATTGATTCAAAGTAGAAACGGTTGCATCACATGGTCATCCTGCAGGAGCATCATTACTTTCCGGACAGGCCCGTTTCTCCTAACATGCCTTTTTCTTATTTGTTCTTTTTTATTTGTTCTTTTTTATTTATTTTTATTCTACCGCTCAAGGGCACAGCGGCATCTTCCATTGAATTGTCACACAAAAAACAAACGATCCTGCAAGGAGATTTAACTTTTTTTTTCCTTCCTCACTTTGCTATGCAGCAACCTTTTTAAAAATATTAGGTCTTTTCATGTGGATTAGTTCAATAATTTTATTATCTTTGTTTGCTAACCCGGCGGATTAGGTAGTTGTATGCGCAAACACCTAGGAACAAGTACCTTTTCCAATTATTATGGCAAGTACTGTACTGTACCTTTTTTTTTTTCATTGTGTGCCTGTACAAATTCCCGGTATGGGTTACTCTGAAAACCAGAGTCCTTCTGCGTAGAATCGCCTACACGAAGCAAGGCCCAGCTAAATCTACGAAATAAAGTCCAGACTTCGGATCCTTAGGCTCTTAGCTACCCGTAGATATATTTATATAACAATTAATGAGAGGGTTGGCATGGAAAGTGTAATATCAGAATAGTTTTTTTTTCAAGCGTTCTAGTAGTTGTTTTGCTGTGTTGTCATGGGGTACTGTACAATGGCCGACCAACGATGAACTAATAACATCCATTAACCTATTTTCAGGCACTAACTCTAAAAGGTATAAATGGTGGTCTATCTTCAACTAGGGGGAGGGCAATTCGTTGATCGGCTAGGTCAGCTCTCTATGAGTGAGCTTGTTCCTTTAATAGGTGATATTTGAACTAATTAGGGTGATGGGCTTGCCTATAACAGCGCCAAAAGTGAGTGAAATTCGGTATAGACGAAGAAATAGCAAGCGGGAAAACTAAGAGGAGGGGCACCGTACTGTGGTTTGAGCCGCCCCTGGCTTTGCGCCTGCTCCATCCTTTGTAGTCGGTGCTCGTCTCTTCGGACCTCGAGCTCTATCTTTGGTCATCTAGGCTAATAGTTAACAAACTATCCACACGGGTGGTGCAGAAGATCCTCCAGAAATAAACCTACATGTGTGAGGGCTTTCCCACTCCCTTGAGCCTCAGTATTATTTGCAGGCTCACTTCTGCCCTCACTTTGAGTGGCTTCCAGACTCCTGCCGGGAGATATTCCGGGAGGACCCCGCTGTAATAAAGTGGCAAGGTTCGGATTGAACTTGTTGGCAAGAGCTGGCCCCTTCGCTTCAGGCCCGGGTTTCACTGGTGGAGGCACCTGTTTGGTGAGATCTGGTAATTTAGGTTTTGTCTCGGCTGGAGGCACTGTAGGCGCAACACGAGAGCTATTAGAGTGTCTAAGAGATCCTTTGGCCGAAAGGAGTGTTTCTTTCAGGGGGTCTGGTCCTTTGTTTTTCTGAGGGCCACCCGTGGCTTGCAAATTGGCTTTGCCTGCAAGAATGCGCTCCTTCAGCTCGTTAGGTGCAGCATAATTCTGAGTCCTTACAGAACGTAACCTTGACATCGCATTCAAAAAAGGCAACTCTTCACCTTTTTCATTGCCCCCAACCACCGACCGGGACTTCAGTCCAGCACGCAGATTAAGAGGTTCTTTAGGTTTGATGGGCGGCCTCTCAAGAATTGGTGCGGTAGTATTGATTGGCGGTTTCAACGACTTAGGGAAATTGCTGGGCTTATCCGCAACAGGTGGCTTTGTTGATGTAACGCCTCCGACATCCGAAGGTGCATCAACCTTCAGTGAGGTGAGGTCAGGCGGGCTTTCCAAAGGCTTTGGTGAGAGGTTGGGGGGTTTAGGATTTGTAGGAGGGCGAACAGGTGTGCTAGCAGTTTCTAGAGACTTTTTCTCAAACGGCCTCAATGGCGGCTTCTCAAAAGGCTTTACCAATGGTTTCATCGGAGGTGGTGAAAATTGTGGGCTCTCTGCACCTTTCTTCAATGCACTTTCCAGCCATGAGGATTTTGTTGGGCTCCATCTCTTCTGGTCAATTATTTTTGAAGGTGAAGAGGGAGGTGTATCCTCCCCCGAACGCCTTGAAGGTGGATCCAAACCACCCTCACCAGTTAAGGGGTATCCCAACGATAGGCCTTCGATAGTAGAGCCTTCCCCTTCAACTGGCTCCTTCTTTACCCCACTTCCAGAGACATCGTCAAATGCCGGCGAAGACTCTCTTGAGCCATCAGCAGTAGTTGAGGCGCGTGCTCGAGGGAAGGATGGCCTAGAAGTGGGCCCTGAACCCGCAGCGCTATTGTTCCTCGATAAACTCCCAGGTTGTTGTGAATTGCTCCATCTTTTATTTATAGAGCCCTCTCTCTTTAGCATTGCGCTCTGAACAAAGCTTCCCAGGCCTTTTGTAGGACTAGGAGTTCTCTCTCTACGTTCCGGTGATATCCGTCCTTGGCTTGGGCTCATAGCAATTGGCCGGTTAATCCCGTCCGTGGATGAAAGTGACTCCCTCCCCGGGGGATCAAAACGTATCGAGGTTGAGCTTGATAGAGAGGCGTTTCTAGAATGCGATGACAAGCTAGAAGTCGAAGTCGAAGATGGTATACGATCCGTAGAACGCATAGACTCGCTACGACCACGAAAACCTGATGAAAGGAAATTGGCTGATCTCAGGGTCTCATTCGAAGAGCGAGCGGAAAGGGATTGCTTTATTGGCTCAAGCTCCGCATCTCCCCCAATCGTTAAACCAGCAGACATCCCTGGCAGCGCCATCTTCTCAGTAACACTCATTTCCTCATCTTGCGCCTTCCGCAAAGCGCCCGACGTAGTGCCTCGGTCTGCCGTCTGCCTGAACCATGATGGATCTTTGGAGCTTAAATTCAATGCAATCTGTGAACGTCGCTTCCCGATCTCCTCGTCACTACTATCAAGCTGCTGCGCTTGTCGATCAGCCGGCGGGCGATACGACGACGCTGATACGGTGTTGGATTTAGGTCTCCGCTGCCACGAGAGAGGACCAGTCGGTCGTCTTCCTTGTTCCCCCACTGCTGATTCATCACCTTCTCCAGCACTACCTGTTAACTTTTCCATCGCTTCACTCACACTATCCTCACGTTTCCCGGGGGTGTCGACATCACCCGTGATCTCCGACCTAGGTGAATCTAGCAAAAACGACTGGATACTCGTCGGCGTGCCCAGGGGTGAGTCCTTCTGGGGCGATAGAGATCTTGCGCGTTCTATAATGACCATAAGTTAGTCTTTCGAAACGAGGGATGACCATAAAAAAAAATACTCCGGAATCCAACGTCCACCCAGGGGATGAGCCTCACCATCTCTCCGAGCCCGTCTTGCCTCTCGTCCAGCTATGATCTCTTGCTCGAGCTTCCGAGCCCGTTCCTCATCCTCGCGATCTCGCTTATCACCTAATTCACGGATCCGCTGTAAAAAATCGTTCACTCCATCCCCATCTGAGCCCATTTCGACTTGTTGTGGTGTTGTGTAAGAAAAAAAAATGTTGCACAGCTATCCGAGACCGCCGGGTACAGGTCGTCAACCAAAAACCGGATCTCAAACTAAAGGAGGGGATAGCAAGAAGCTTATTCAACGCAGGGTATATGGCACTAAACGCACGAAAGGAGCGAACTATAATACGAAAAAGATAGTGATTGGAGTTGTTTGGGAGGGGGGTAATGAGAGGGGGCTCTCGTGGTTGTTGTTGACCTACTGTACCCCTTGGCACCGGATTCGATAAGCTGATATCACGTGACCTCCCTCCGTTTACAGCCCCGAGGTCAGACCGACGGATCCTAAAAAAGGATTTCTTCCCACGGATACGATCCTCATGCAAGGGAGGCAGTGGAACGGAACGGGAAAAAAATTCACTTACCAGCTGCCCTAGCACAACGCCATCGACTGGTACATTTCTCGAACCCGGGAATTTCGAGAATGATCCCAAGAGCTCCGCATCTTCAAATATCACTCGACTGAGCAGCCGACGATGCCCCAGTGCGCCCCAAACCGATAGCTTGAGGTCACAAAGAGACTCCCAGAGCCAGACTACTCGTAGACGTCCCACACAGTTTACCTTTAGCGCAATGCTAACCCCCACAAAATTGTACAATCCTTCATACTCGAGTAAAGTAGCCGAAATAATATAAGTTACCTCCTAACTCCTAGTACCATACTTATCTTATAAGAAATAGCTTGAACACACACACACCTGAGACAAGATTAAGGGAAAAAACAGAAAAACAGACGATCCCTATCTCTTGAACTGTTTTCTATTTAAACACAAGTAAGCCTAGATTAGATTAAGTTGGTAGGCATTTAAATGGTATACTACCGGTGGAGTACATATCATACAGCTAACGAACTTTTTTAAATTAGCTCCAAGGCGCTCGCCAATACAGCTTGCCCGAGCCGCACTCACTTGGTCACTAATGTTGCACAATCTCGGCCATTAGACATGTTCGTAGCAAGCAAGATTTGTACCCGAAAACAGGGATCCACAAACTATGGCAGAAGGTCTGTGCGTATCTGAACTCCCATCCAGATTCACGAGCCCCACTTTCGAACACTTCTTACCTGCAGCGTGCTACGAGTAACTATTATGATTTGCACTGAGAACCCGACAGGTTGAGATGCTTCGTTAATTGATTTGAAGAAAAAGTAGAAAGGAATAATCTCAGGGGAGAAGAAACAACACACTATAAGGAAACAAGCAGGGACTATGAATCTGCGCATAAGCAGGAAAAACATCAATGTCCAGGAATGCAGATGTAGTCCACAACGTGCACATTCCTACAACAGGCATACGCAACACCATGCAGCGAAAGACTTTGGTTACACAACAGAGGATAGAACCATAAGCTTAGGCAATAGCAGGTCTTATTCTAATAGTAACACACTTTGGGATATCCTCTATCCACTTGTTCACCATTTTCTTGTCTCCGGAGAGACACTTCATCATCGTATAGGCAGACCCTATGACGATGGCTTAGACATGCTGAACCTCAGTTGCGATCTCCAGCCCGAGCCCCCTCTTAACTCCATCGATGCCCTTCTTCGTCTGCCTGATAACCGCACCAGAGCCAATGCCAGCAGCAGCAAATAAGTTTAAGGAATTTGCGCAAGTCGGAAAGGACTCTTACAAGAAACACTTTGCTATCAAGCATTCACCATCACCAGAAATGCAAGGCAATAGCATTGTTGCTGAAGCTCTGGCTGACCTTGCTTAGCCGTTGCTGAGAAACTGATTCGTGTGAGCTCGAAGCTAGCTGCTTCTCAGTTCCCGTGAATTTAGCAAGTCAGTCTTCAATACTCTAGCCAGTAATAGAGATGGTGTTGTTCGATCGCTGTATCTCGAACTGCGGGTTTGAATGAGTTTACACCATCTCAACCAACCGCGAGGATGCCCTCCCGTTGATACTTGTAGATAAAACACGATCGTTTCCAAGTCCCATGCTCTCCATTGGGTTACTTCTGTGCTACATCTCTGAATCGCACTCAAGAATAGGTCAATGACAACGAATAAAACAAAATGGGCCACCCATAGAAATATATATGGCTTTCGCGAAAAACTCAACATATAATTCCGAGAGTGCAGAGTGTATTTTGGCTACCTTAAACCCCTTGCGCTGCCAATAAAAGTCCGTACTAAGGGCGTTGGCATTGGCAAGTGAGAGCCATCCGGGGGAGATAGACCGATTGTGGATATCCACCAATCGCCAAAAACAGCTTCACCCTGAATTTCAAAGATCTTGCTTGCCTGTCGTAGTCTACAGGTTGGCTTCTCTCGTCCTTCAGCTCCTCTTGTTGAAGATCCCGTGTGCCGAAACATATGTCCCTAGAGATCTACTATCTGCAATGGGGAATACCCCACGGGCCGCTTTCCCATGAGCATCGACAAATGGAGCAATTGCCCTCTTGTGGAGGGCTTACAGACATCATTGAAGGCTTTTACCGATCCTGTAGCATCTGCGATCTTAGAAAGGCGTGCGACACCTACCTCCCCTGTAATTGAAGACTTCAATTTTTCATGAGCAATATCCGTAAGAAAATTATTGTATTCACTCGGATCAGGGTTATTTTGTATCAACATCATATATGCCGATAAATCCCCAGCAGTCTTTCTTGCTCTCGAAGATGAAATATGCCAGGGGATCTAAGTCCCAGCGAAAGCGTCGGATGATAATATCGTAACTGGTAGGGTCAGTGCATAGTACGGGAGCTAGCACGAGGTTCCTATAGAGATGAAAACGTCTGGGAGTAGCCTTGACTGCCTGGCTGCTGCCACTGCAGCCACCGCTTGCTTGCTCGTTTGCTTATTTACTTGTTCATTGAAACAGTTGAGTATTCTCTAGGGAGGCCATGGTGTTGCCTGCTGCTAGATGCTCTGCTTTTGGGATGATGAGGTCAGAAAGATCCCTCTATATTACAAGAACAAAAGGGCATACTGTACATCAAGTGGCAATGGCGGATGCAACCAAAGTCGTCCCATAATAGTCATCTGCCATAAACTGCGGGCGATAAATGGTGACACTAAACACCTACCGGTACGTTAGAGCTCTACCACCTATAGCATTCGAATGTCCAGAGCCAAGAAACCGTCAACCAACTTTTTTTTCATAGGAACCTAGTAAAGAATAGATACGGTCACACTCCGCTATCCCGGACCCCGATAGTCCGGATACCTTACTATCCCGTATGAACCTCCAGGAGTCCTAAATTTCTTTGCTGTCCCGGATCACCCACTACGCTAGACAGATTCTTTGGATTTCAGCCGTCCAGGATAATAAGCTAGCACTATACGGTCATCGCTCAAGCTTATCGCAAAGATCAAGAGCCACAAGGAACTATTAACAATTCTGCGAAATCTCTCCCTTTGAACTTGTGGCCAGCAGCGCACCCATCACACACCCGACAGTTCGTGATTTGATAGCTTACCGTGCGTTTATGCCCCTCTGAAGGAAGTTGCATTCGCTCACGACGATCAAAAAAAAGGACCCCGAAAACGTCCCAAGGAGGCATTCAAAGTACGCTCATTTGGATCCCCCCCATCGCAAAGTATCACTCGATCCACCGATCTCCGCGGCCCAATGCGAGTATTGATAGCCCTTCTCATACCGATACTGTTATGTCATGAGAAGACTCCACACTAAGTTACCCCGTTCTCCAAACCTGTAGTCCCGTAGCCCGTGCACATTATAGATTATATCGAGTGATGCCCTAGGAGATTTTGAAAGTGCCTACCCAAGCCGGTTGTACCCATTTTCTGGGAGAGCAGGATAACTGCATTTGGGTTTAGCTCTTGTCAGGCCCGCCCTATGTCATATATATCAGATTTTCCTTCTTTCCTTTATCAATAGTGTTCAATATTTCGATCTCAGCATAAATAAAAGCGTACGGTGCCAACTCCAAGAATCCATCCCTACGCTCGCGAGAGCGAGAGTAGACCACCAACTCACTAAAGTTACCACCATCCGGCAATTATCACTCGATCCAACACGAAAACCAGATCCCAGCATCATAGATACCCACAGGAATCTGACTATCACATTAGGTGACCCAATAGTGAAATTCCACGGGCCGTTTCGATGCACTCTCATCATTTCTTGGATGCGAAAGGGAAAAAAAAGAAAGAAAGCAGCAAACGTCCTCACTGGGCGAGTGCACCTGAAACCTAGAAAGCTTCGATGGACAACTAGGCATTTATACCGATACTATACATATTATGATATCAACCACCCCCAGTCCCGAGATATCATATTTCACAATCCCAGGACTCCCTCACAGTTTCTTACCCCATCCCCGGCTACGAGGGACGTACCGAGGGAGAAGTCCTATAGGTTAATCAGAACCCCCAAGCAAGGCTGTTATATATCGCAAGGTTTTTCCTAGGGAATTCGGGAGAGCCGGCTTGACCCGAGCAATAAGCCTGCCATCCGGCCGGCCGGCTAAGGCCACTAAAAAAAAGTTAATGATGCACTCTAAGTTAATCAGCATTTCGGTATTATCTCACCACAAATTCATCAATCCCAGTGGCTCGCTCAAAACCCCAGTCCGGCTGAACCCGGACTGGTGTACTAGGTTTCTCCTGAGGTACCCTGGTCAATATTTTCCTCAAATTGAGACAAAAGATGCCTAAAACTTGGTACTACCTTCCACCAATTCGCTCGGGGGGATCTGTAAAATCCGGAAAACTATTCCTACCGGCCCCATACAAATTCCTAGGGAGACAAGGGTTATGTCTTCTGATTTTAATGACCCTCTCGAGTACAAAACTGTGTCTGGAGTCGACAAGCAGCCAATGAGCGTGATCTCGACAGGACTCGTTTCTTTTTTTCCTTCAACTCCCATTAAATCACAATCGACTTTAGGGATTTACGGCACTCGTTGCCGAAAGTCTTGTTAATTTGCACAAAGAGCACTTTACTCGAGCAACGATACGACAGCCGCACACAACACGGCTCTTCGTTGGCAGGTAGGCAGGCAGGCATGCACGATACGTCTGCCGCAGAGTAATCTCTCTCCGGACGCATATCATAGTTCTCATATCGGAGTAACCGGTAAGCCAATTGCCCGGCCCGTCGGGAGATGTTATGACACAGTACTTTCGCGCTAGCTCAGGAAACGCAGCAACGTCAGACACGACCAAGCCCTGCCCCTAGAAAACTACTCGTAGCCAGAGGATCAGCGAGCTTGTTCAGATGTCGGTAAGCGCATTAGTTGCTTGGGGAGGAAATAGTTGCCAAGATCGGGCTAAAATTCCGTCTGTCATCCGGGAGAGTGACAACACCCAAGACCTCACAACAGAAGGTTCGTATCAGACGCATTTAATGGCCTAATCCAAACTTATTTGGATGACGCTGTGAGTAACAAAAGGTTTACTCAAGGCTTTTCCCATTTCGCAAAGGTCATTAAGACAGGTGTTTGTTTGTTGGGAGAAAAATGTTGTGACTATCATATGACAGGAGCAGTAGGTAAGTTAGGACTCTTCAAAAACCCCTTGTATGGTGCTCAAGTGCCGGAATTGACTTCAAAATACGGTACCCATACCAGCCGCAGATATCAGTCCTCATACGGCAGTTTCCAGATTTGAGGTGTGTATATATCCCCACTCACAAAGCTATCCAATATATATGGAGGCCTTGTTCAGAGGTATATTACTCCCCAAGTATGGTTGACGAAGAAAGAGTTCTCCCCCAGTTGCGCTCCTCGCCGACCATAACAGATCGGGCTGCGTACACAAGTGTGATATTGGATACCAGTACGATATTTTGGCCTGGTTAAAACGAGGGTCGGATTTCTTTTATTCAGAAGGCACACAACACACGACACGCGATGCGCGCCGATCCAAAGAGAAGAAAAAAGGAAAACGACCAGAGAGAATCTAAAAAAAGCCACAAGTTGTCGGATTGTAAAGTGCCTACGATAGGACAGGGCACCGCACGTATAAGTGCTCTATAATACTTTTCCTGTGGGGCGAACTGGATGTTCTTGTGATACAAGAAAATTAATAAAGCCATTGTGTGGCGTCCTCGAATGGTTCATCCGTCGGAACCTTTCTCACAGTTATCCCGTGACTGAATGGGAATCACGGTAATGGGTGCAACGGGGTAATGGGGATTCAGGATAAAGATGGGAGTTGATTATCACTGTTTGTGAGACGATGGGATCATTCGCCCTGGAGCCGGTTGTTTCGGCTGCAACCGGCACTCTTTCTGCCCGGGGCTGTGTTGCACAAGAAAGAAAAATAAGGTCCACCTGAAACAAAAAAAACTCAGTCGCAATCTGGAAAAACGCCCGATGACGGCCCAGATGTGCGCTCGCCCAACTGGTACTTTGTCCCACCAATCACTCACTATGTGTGCTGGCTGGCTGGCTGGCTGGCTGTTACAATTGATGGGGTGCAGAAGACTCGACCAAAACTGATCGCTTACTATAATGCATCCAGTCTCACGCAAAGCCAACGTGGAAGTCACGGTGCAAGCAGGGCTGGACCGAAAGACGAACGAGTGGAAGGGAAGGTGAAAGAGATCGGGAAGGATTTGGAAGATATCAGTCTGATTATCTCGTGCAGATATTACGGGATGTGGGAAAGACGGATGAATGAATGGCCCCCAAGCTCGTGAAGATGAAGAAGCAAAGAGACGAGAAGGGAAATCCGTGAAGATGCTGCACGAGCATCCGAGCAGGCAGCTGGGGCGCCGGCACTCGAGCGGGATTCGTACCTACCTCGAGTATTGTGCCGGTACGGTACAAGTACTGTACTCGTACAAGTACTGCGCAGCATTGCGGTAATCAATTGGAATCCGTACTATATGTCGTGTCCAGAAGGGCTTCCTCCATCCCTTCATGCATTGCCGGGTTGGCGCACTAACTCTACTGCACTCGAACACAACAAGTCATCGAAGCAGGAGAAAGGGGAAAAAAGGAAAGAAAAAAACAGAAGGGGAGAAGTTTGAAGGTAAGATAGGGAAAAAATCCCCTAAGAAAAAGCAAAGCAAAGAAAATACTCGAGTACAATAACGTCTCAAGACGACCACGAACAGAACTCAACAAAAAAAAAAACGATAAGGAAAGGTTCCCGGAATGAGTTTTTTTTTTAATGCGTGTTGAATACGGTACTCTTGGCCCTTTCTCTTTTGCTAAACAGCCAATGGGAATCATTCCCCACCAGCTTGTTCTGAGACGGATGTTTGGCCTCACCCCAGGAAAAGTCGGCGCCTTGACAACCAACATGGGTCTCGGCAGTGCAACCACACGTTCAAGCACCCGGATCATTCCGTGTTCCAATTCCAACTTCACCGGCTCAGACTGCGGAAGATATACATTAATTGAAAAAGATGCAAAACGAGCCGTGTGAGATCTTGCAGCAGAAGCAGAGGGCTTACATCTTGCCCTCGGAGATTTTTTTCTGCTGGGCCCACGAGACTACTCTCGATCGTGATGGCTTCCATCTAGGTCACTCTGGAGAGAAGGGGGAAGCATGGAAGTGATGGCGCCTGGCGGGTGGGTTCCGGTTGCAAATAATCAAGTGTTCGAGTATCGTAATCCCCGTTCCCTTTTTGCCTCAGCGCATGGGAGGGGACCAGGCGGCATATGATATATCAATTGAACCAAGGCATCGGCCAGAGTGTGCGCGTATCCCCTCGCCGGTCAACATGCACAAGAGAGAATACCATAATCGGGTTTTGTGGTATGGCATACGATCACTGGGTAGTCGGTGCTTTTTTTCTTACTGTATCTTCGGAGTACGGCAGAGCAGGCATGCGGGAGCGCACCCACTGGCGGAATTTACCGAAAATGCCGTTTCTGGGGCGGCTGCGCCCTGTCCTCGGTATCCCATGTGCAAACTGCAAACCTGAAAACAGATGCCAGCAAGTCAGATTCCGGCATATCTTATTTGCCTTGTTGTCAATCCCACCCATTACTAGCATCTCTCCTATTCCACACCTCCCCTTCCTCCATCCATGAGGAAGTCCAGAGTGCCGGTATATTAAATTTTATGTACGATGGTGCACAGTTTTCGGCTATGTTGTGCAAAATTTTTTTGGCAGATTGAGTACACAATTTCTCGACCTTGAATCCCATGTTCATACTTAGCCAAGACTCAGGATTATCTATCTCCCCCCCCACCCTTCAAGGCCTTGAACGATCCGTTGCATGATCCAATAAGTCGGTTAAGTAAGATGGGCACCCGTCACAGGGAAAACCTTGTTCCTAGATAGATTGGCAATGTTATTTCTTGGCTACTGGTGGTCCGAATAGCTGGCGCCAAGGAGCTCATCCTTCCAACCGGATCCAGATATCAAATTGTCAGATTTCTGGAGCGCACGAGCCCATACACACGCATCCTCAAGCAACTCACCCAGCGGACAAGCAGGGTCAAGAACATAAGCATTGAGTTTCATCCGGGCGGAGTGCCGGACAGCGACATCCTCCCCGGATAATCTGGGCGATCAAAAGTCGACAGAAAATTTAGACTTACTGTATAAGTATTGTCGGTACTTAGTGTACGGTGTCCCGTACCGTGTCACTACAACAGGTAACTGACCAAATGTTCAAGTACCAACGTACTAGTAGTTATGGGCGCTCAGTTACGCACAAAAAAAATTAGCCATATATTTTTCTAATCCCTGTATCCGGATACCACTTGCCTGTTGCTTGTGCACTGTATTTATAACGCCAATTTGGCACCGCAGCACCTCCGGCTTATCACAGATTCCATCTAACCTACCGGTAGTCTCGTGGAGAGAGGAAGGCTTGGATAAACTTTCGTCAGAATGCTTGGGGGTGACAGTCCGAGTGGACGCCATAGGGTACAGTAACAAAAATTACCATACCGGTAGTAAAGTAGTCCACAGGATAGAAAGTAAGGAGAGAAGAAGGGAGACGAGTCGGAAAGAGCCACCCACCCAGCACCGTATCATGCCGGTTACCGGAGCGAGGAGGAAGAGCATGGGTCTGTATTATTACCGTTGAGTGGACTGTACTAGTACTGTACGACCGCAATGTGTGTGTATATATATCTCTCTGGCGAAGTTCCTGCCCGCCTATCTATGATACCATTCCTTCATATCGTGCGCTGAGGAAGGAAAGCTTGTGATGAAGGACCATTCGAGGGATGACGGTATCAAGCGTTTAGAAGTTACACTGTTACATTGTTATTCTTACAGCTCTCATATTCAGCCTCTTCTTTCTTTCCCTTCTGCTTCTTCTCCCTTCCATTTGCTGGCGTATTGTATCTTTCTTTTTTTTTTTTTTGCATGTAGCCGGAGTGCAGATTTAATTTTTTCTGCCGCAGCCGGAGGGAGGAAGAGATGCTTAGTATACGGAAGCACATCCGCACCACATAAGTTACTCGAGATTTTTTATTCACCTATTTTGTTGTGGCTGTCCATTGTTGCTGCTTTTTTTTTCTTTCTTTTTTTCTTCCTAGTCAGCCACGGAAACGGTTCTAAATGTCTTGCCCGTGCCTGGCGCATGTCACTTCCCCATACTGCAAACAGGACTCCCCCCTTCCTCCCCTAGAATAGCTTTTTTCAGAAGCCACACTCTGTCCAAGCCACTACCGGTGCCGGGCGAGACAATAGCACGGCCGAGTTGAAGCTGGACATTTTGTGTGGGAACTGCCACCCCAGCTTTCCAACAACTCGGCCGCGCGAGTATTTTGGATCCCGTAAGTTACCGTATCATACTTGGATCATACCCGTAGCTGGGTCGGTCGTCCTTGATTCCTTGCTTACGTGACTAATATCCCTTTCTTCTTCTTCTCTCTCATGTGCTGCCGGCATTGACAGAAACAGTATGCATTTGTCCATCTCAAAGTTATTCCTTAAATATACCAGCACTAAATCGCCATCGTATTGTGTGCACGGTTGCGGACGGGTGACACTGTAGTATAAATTACCGTGGGGCAGGGTACCGGCACTGCTATGTTCATGCCTTCGGTAAGTGGGCAGACAGTGCCAGCCAGACTGGTCAAACAGACGGACAGGTAATCGTAGGGGTATGCGTAGGAACCCATTAATAACAGTACATAATATTATATTATATTATGTGCATATAATACCCAGCATTAGTAGGGAAGCAGTTGATGTGCTTTCTAGGGCCATGTTCTTTACTCTCGGTAGCCGGTAACTGAGGAGCCACTATAGTTGTCTTTCTTTCTTTCTCTGCGTCCGCCCCGTTGTGTCTTACAGCACGACGGTTCCTCCTTCATAGCTCACATTCGTCCCATTTGTCCCAGCTCAGCAGGCCTAATAAAGATTCATTGACTGCTCTCTTCATTCACACACCATTTACGATACGTTGTACTAGTCTCGCAGTTAATACCGGGAGCACATCATGTATCATGGTTTAGCTCGTTTGCTTTTTTTTATCTTAGGTACTGCAAAGGGTGAAGTCGTAGGTGGAGTGGCGGTGTTTGTTTGGGCGAATGCTGGCTGCTTACTGGGACAGCTTTTTTTCTTTTTCTTTTTTCTCTTTCTTTTTTTTCCATTCCTTCGTCCTTTGCCTCATAAGGGTTATGGTCGGTAGGGGTGTAGGGGTTGGTGTGGATAAGTGGAGGAGAAGAGCCGGAAGCCAGGGAGCGAGATTCTGGTCTGGGTGATCCGAGCGAGTTTGCAAGAGGAAGAGCAGGAAGGCGTCGGAGTGCCGTGGGGACCTTGGTCACGGTAGGTGGGGTGCCGTATGAGACTCTAGCCACAAGGGCCGGGAGTTTGCCGTTTGCAGTTGGGTTGGTGAGTGACTGAGTGAGTGAGTAAGTAGGGAGTTGAGGAAGTGAGTGAGCGTGAGTGAACGGGAGATAGAGAGAAAGTTGTAATAAGGGAACGAGAGGCAAGGAAGTCTGCTGTACTGTCTCCTCAGCTAAACTGTCCTCTCTGTTCTACGGTGTTCCTTGCTCATAGGAGGAACCTTCTCTTTTTTTTTTTTCCTCGCTCTTACTGCACTATTGCTCTTTTCCTCACCCTGGGTGGGGAACGGGAGGTCGGGAAATATCCTATGAATCCGGGCCCTTTTCTTGCTTCGTTTTCCCAAGCCCAGCTCTCCGTTACCAACCTGCAAGCAAGTTAGCTGCCTACAGTACCGGCTGTCAAGTGCCTTTCTTTTTTGTCCTGCCTCTCCGCCTTTCTCTGCCTGCCACTGCCTCCGGTTGTGTCGTTGTCATCGCCGCCGCCGCAAGTGGTCGGCTCCGCTTTATTTGGTTTGCTTGATCATTCTTCTCTCTCTCCCGTTCGCTGTTCCTCTTCGCTCCCTCTCCATCTTCCAACGCCTCTCTCGGCTTGCTCGTTTCCAGGCTACCACCCGAGCACACCCGTTGCAAAGAGCTGTGCAAAGGGGAAAAAAGGGAAAAAGAAAAGGGAAGAAAAAACGTGGAAAAGGGAAACAAATAAAAAAATCGGAAAGGAAAAAGAATAGAAAGGAGCAGTAGAAAAAAAGAGTGGGAGGCCGCGGGCAAAAAAAAAAAGAGAAGTCATCTCGTGCAGCCCTCCTCTGGGAAGGCCCTCCCAAGAAGTGGAAGAAAAAAAAGGGATCCGCCCTCCCTTTCACCTTTTCACTGAAATCTCCTTCCATCCATCTTCTTCCATCTTTCATTGTGTGAACTGCCTCACCGAATTGCGCATCTCACAGGCCCCCCTGAACTGGTAATCCAGAGCTGTCGTGACGCCTCTGTTGCTCTACAGCTCCCATTACGCTACCCAAGAGTGACGAGGACTGAGACACTCGAAAGCCGGCTTCTTGACAAGGTTCGGAGTCAGCTGAATGCATGCAATTTCGCCCCTGCTGTTGAAAAAAAGATATCCAATTTCAACGTTTCCCTTCTGTCTCTCTGCTCGACTGCATTTTCATCTCCCGTGACAGCGTCCCTGAACGACTATATCGTCTAACGGCTACAAGCATTGCCTTAGCCTCCTGGACTGCCGAGCTGCGGAGATAGTATCATGGAAGACAGAACAAATTCAATTCGACACCCGCCTTTTCAAGGTACACTTCCTCCGCCGAATGGAATGCATTCTTACGACCCGGGTATGAATACTCCCTCATCAGCTTCACTTTCGGGGACCGCGAGCGGTCAGAGTCAACATATGGGTATCAACAATTCAAATCACCCTTCTTTCCAGCCATACAATTCGAACTCCGTTTCTCCTGGCCCTTCTCGCGACGGACAAATGCCTTCACCATCTGCTGGAACGCCAATGCATCCGGGCCAAGTGATGACCGGGACACAGAAGAGGGCTTATCGACAGCGGCGGAAAGATCCCTCTTGCGATGCGTGTAGAGAGCGCAAAGTCAAGGTCTATCTTATTTTTTTTCTTCTTGCTCAAAATCTCTTGGATTTCTCTCACAATCCTCCGAATCGAACTTTCTATTAGATAAATAAGCTTACTCTTTACTTTTTTGGGCAAACAGTGTGATGCTACAGATGTTGCGAGCTGTTCTGAATGCGCTTCCAGGAATGTCAAATGCCAATTTACAAAAGAGACCAACCGTCGCATGTCATCGATAAAGTAAATCCAATTTTCTTAGGTGTCGGTGTTTGAGGCATAGGATGCTAACGGCTGTTGGTGAAGACAGGTGCAAGATCTTGAGAAACAGCTACTCATGGCAAAGGAACAGATTCGAAAGCTCCAGAATGGGCAAGCAAAGGAGCACATGTTGGAGAATGGAGCCACAGATAGCAGCGCCCCAGATATACCTATAACGGTTCCTGACCTAAACTCGAACCCGCAGAGGCGGCCTCGACCACCGGTTACCCAGGATTTAACTGATGTCCGAGCGCACCTCCGTAATTATAGCCGAGGTGTTTTCAAATCCCCACCACCCTATAGACAAGTTGGGTTTCAATCCAATTTTTCTCCGCCACTTCCAGAGCTTCCTCCACAATCAGTCGCGGATGCTATCTTGGCCCAATATTATCAGACGATACATTCTGTCATCCCTATTCTTCATTGGCCGCAGTTTGTGCAACGTTACGAAGAGGTGCGGAAGCAAGGTGATTTGTCGGGGGTTCCGCCCTGTTGGGGATCAGTGCTGTTTGCCGTCTTTGCTTGTGGCCTGTTGTATACTGTGGATCCACAGATAAAAGCGAGTTATCCCGACAACGGAAGGTCATTTATTGGGTATTCTCGGCAATTGACAGATTTATTTAACGACGAATTTACGATAGACCATGCTCGATCGGCGTTACTCACAAGTATTTTCCTCACAGAATTAAATTGCAAATCCGCTGCTTGGACTTGGTTGGGGTCGACCGTCAGAATTGCGCAGGACATAGGGTTGCACCGGGAGAGCGGACCATGGCCGGTTGTCGAAGGAGAGATGCGTCGTCGGGTTTGGTGGGGAATATATGTGTGGGATCGGTAAGCTGAGCATCGGGATGCGCGAGGCCCAAATTGAAATTACCGGGCGCTAATGTTTCTTTTGCAGACTTTTGTCAGTCGAGCTCGGGCGAGTCCTGCAGATCGAAGACCAGGATTGTGATATCTCCTTACCTTGTGCTCTTGATGACCATTTCATCTACGATGAAGGCTTGTTGGTACCTAACGGCTCATCACAACAGCCTGCGAATTTCCTTTTGACAACTATTCACGTGGTTCGTCTTATCGGGCCGTTATTGAGAAACCTTCAAGCACCTGTCATATCTCCACAAAATCTAGCCTGCTTCGATACCCACTTCACATCATGCTTGTCGGCATTCCCTGCTAATTGCCATATTAACCATCCTAATCCCCTTGAACCCCGACATTTATCACCTATATTTCACCTTCAGAATTGCCGGCTAGTCCTTCATCGTCATAATTTATCCACATTATGTCCCTTTGAGGCTCGCGCGGCAGCCCTGAATTATTGTGTCTCGGCTGCTAAAGACACAGTTCATTTCCTATCTCGTGTCATGCAATACGGCTATGGCGCAGGATGGCAGAACATGATAGCAACGTGCGCATCTACAATGATTTGCACTCATATCTGGCGTTGTTCGCTGTTCTTGTGTTTCCGTGGATTTTATAACGATGCTCTGGTATGCGTGCAGGTTAGCAATGCGATCGGCGAAATAAGGGATGTAAATGTTGCCTGTGGAAGGAATCTTTACGGTTTCCTTCGGTTATTGATGGAGAAGCTCGATGCAGGGATTAATTTGGAACGTGATGAAGGGATGATGGCATTGGTTTCCGGGGACGTTCAGGGAAGCACGGAATCCTCGTGGGTATGGAATGGGAGTGAGACTGGGCAGGCATTGAACCATAGCTCTCCGGATCACGAGACTCCTCTAGCCAATGGAAAAGACTATTCTCATATGAATGGACATGCAGAGCCTTCTGCCAGCCTTTCAAGGGAGGAAGCAGCAGATTGGGGTGGATGGTCGCAATTGGAGACGATGCTTCAGAAACTGGCCCATGATAAAGTTGCAAGGGAACATGCTCAGCAACAACGCCAGCAACACCAGCAGCACCAACAACAGCAACCGCCACCGCATCAACAACAACATCAGCTTGGACCAGTACCTTGGAATGGAGGAGTGGGAGGGTCTGGTCGATCGGCTCCAGCGCCGACGGCATCATCCCGGATTTCCATCGCCAACATCATATAATTCAGCCATGGTTGCTCAGGTGAAGGGAGTGGTTTTGGGAATCTCTTTGGTTTTGGGGGTGGGGGAACAGGAGGGCTGGCGTCAAGCGTGGCAGGCGCAACGGTTTGCAAAGTGTTTAATATGGGTGGGCTGGTTATTGTGCTTCTCTTTTCTTTTCAACTTTGGTGGATGGTGTATCTGTTGGCAGAGAGGCAAAGAACGTGAGACGCGCAGATGGACCGGGGGAAAGAGTCATTGAAGCTTGTAACAGCAAATCATCGATTCGCCCGGGCCTGTTTCGGTTTTTGGCGATATTTGTTTTCGTTTCATTTTGCCATTTCCTTATGACTCCGGTTTGGCTACTTTTTTTTTCCTGTTCTCTCTGGTTTGTCTTGTTTGGCGGGGTGTTTTTCTTACTATATCCGCATTTCTTGCCTCGTGTATTCTCAATCTTGCCCGAGTTTGCTTGTGTGCTCTGCTTTATTTGGATTTTTGGATTTTTCGTTCCCAGATTCCGATTTCCCTTTTGGCAAATCTGTCTATCCATCCACTTTCTCCTTCGCAGTTTGCGCACGAACCCTATTTGTCGCTTCTTGCTGAACAGTGCAACAAGTACTTTTCCTTTCTCTCGAATTCTCGAATTCTCTTCATGCGTTGACAGGGTTGGTGGGGGTTTCTTGTTTTTTCTGAACGAAAAAAAATATGGTGGCTGCTGTCTTTTTTTCCCTTTGCGTTATTGAATACTATTTCCAATTTTCAGGCTCGATTCAGTTCAGTTTTTCTTCCCCTGAGGGTCGTGTATATATCAGTATCTAGACCCCCCTCCTTCCATCTGTCACCCTTGTCACCCTCTTAGGGCAAGCACCAACGTTGACGTCGATACGCCTGACCGTATGATACGTATCCTGTATTTTTAGAAATGTTTAAATTTATTTCTTCTACCCGGCCTTCCTCTATCATACTGCTTGCTCCCCGTCTGATACTTACTACTCCGGTGGTTATCTGATTATCCCATCATATTTTTCTTTCTTTCTTTCCCCTGACTTGTATGGCTTTGTCTTATTTGAATTTGATTTACTGGTATTGGACAACGTACGGTATCTTGATACTCGCGATTAAATTACTGGTATAAGCTGCTAATACTCTACGGCACGGTAGGACCGGCACTACACAAGACAAAGGACGATCTAAGGTAAACTGACAGCTCAGGCACCTAGATGTGAGGGGGAGGTGTCGGGGCCTACGTATTATACCATAAAGAAAAGAAAAGATTTCCCCCACTCTCCATTACGACATAAACCTCATTCACGGCGAGCTTTCTCAGTATAAATCCTAGCCTTAGGCTTATTATTATACGTTCCCTAGTTTACCTATAGTACTATTAGGGGAGGTTCGAAGCTCCCGGCCCCGGGAAAGTATTGTACATATGAGGTGTATAGTGCCGTATTTTATGGAAAATATGGTGTTGTATACTAGTAGAGTAAACCTCTTTACTTTCCCACTCTTGAAAAGCTAACCTATTAACTTATGTACTTCACCCAGTCTACGATATTATTACGGTATCCATGACAGAACGGAGGGATAGTAGAAGCAGACACTAAGGGTCACTTTTACATATATATATATATATACAAATACATATTTTTACCAGGCAAAAGAACAATGTATACGAGCCCGCAGTAAGTTTCTGGGGTATCGTACCGTAAATTTATTATACTAAGTTACCTAGTATAATAGTTGCTGTAATTACTAGTAACTTTGAACCTCCCTACCTACCTACCAATAATGCTCACCCTAGGCAGGAAGAAGTACCCGAAAATCAGGGCGGCTGTTGTTGAGAATTTGTATGGGCGCTCAGTAGATACGATATGGTAGACTACGCACTGATCCAATCTTTTGCAATATATAATAAATATCTTGTGGATCCCTGTTTTCGGATACAGTACTTGCTTGCTTGCTCGGGACAAGTGTACCGGTGCTATAATGCTATATAATATTATAATATAATTATAATTATATAATATTATTATTATTATAATACTTAATTGGACTATTATACTACCGGTGTGTCGGGCTAGGCTACCTCAGACAGAGAGGGAGGGAGGAATCGGGCAGTAGTGAGGGATTTCAGTACCGTACTCGCATATATGGATTCATCTCAAGAGGTAAAAGATCTTTGTTTTGTACCCTTGCTTATTATCGTTGAATTTTTATCTTTATTCTCATTTTTTTCCCCAGGGAAGGAGGAGCGAATACGATATTGTGGTGGAAAGAAAGAAAAAGAAATACATCTGCCGGTAGCGGGATGGTAGCCCTTTTTCTTTTTTTCTTTCAACCCTTAGAGAGTATGGTATTCCTCCGCTAGGGGCTTCCGGATGTATGGAGAGGATGGGAAGGGGTTGGGTTTGTGGGCATTAGGAATAGGTCGATGGGGTGCGATAACGACGATGACGATGATGACATTTCCGGAGAGGCGCTGTACCAGCATCATAGAGGGAGACCGGAACTGCGGCAGAAGCCGCTGATAAGACTGGCTTATTAAATGAAAATCCTAACGGTATTTGGGGGGGGGGGGCAGGGGGGAGATTTACGCTCGCACTCTGCTATCCCGGATAGCCAGATTTCAAGAATTTCATCCAGGACGACTGGGTAGTCGGGAGAGCGGGGTGTGAGAAAGAGATCGTATTATTCGAGGAAGAAGAAAAAAAGGCATTTCCACTCCCATCAGGGGGCTTTATCTCCGCAAATATTCTTGAGCAGTATTAGGCCGCCGGTCGCCCATTTAGTAGATATAATATCTTAAGCTTGGATTGGATGGATGGTTGTCTGGAATCTGACCAGCATCGTACCGGTATATAATACTGTAGGGCAACTACTTGCTCCAAGTCATAAATACTCGGACAAAGTGCTAGTACACCCACATCCCGCTATCCCGGATCTTGATAATCCGGATACCTCGCTACCCGTATGAATTTCTATGAGTTCAAGATTCCCCTGCGCCAAAACCTGACCTGTTGCCCCGGACCACCCGCTGTGCCGGAGGGATTCTTTGAATTTGGCCGTCCGGAAGAGCGGGGTGCGGCTGTACTAGCATTTCCCTAATCCCTGTCTTCGGGTGCTCGTGCTTATGGCTTGGGACAAGTGCCGGTATGATGATAGCTCGGCCTAAACTTCGGCTAGCTTAAAACTAAAACATGCTTAAGCACATGGGAGCCCTTCTGGTGGGCGAGCTTGGATCAAGGAGGATCCTTGTTCGAGTGACCCTTTGTGCGTGCTGGGCTCGCTGATGGTTGTTTCTGGGTTTGGGATTTTTCTTCTCGTTTTTGTCTTTCTTTTTCCGCTTCCTCGCTCCCCGTTGGCTTCCTCGGTTAGATTTTTCGATTGGGTTTATCCCATACTTTACCGGTATGCATTTCCAGGGTTTTGGAGGGGTTAGGAGACAAACGTTTTCGATAGGAGGCTGACAAGTCTTTTCTCCTGCGTATTACAAATGCACCTAAGGAGAAGTAGAAGGAAGGGGGAAAATTGGCCAAATTTGAAAAAAACCTTGGCCCTCGAGCCTGAAACCTTTCCCTGGAATATCATTCCAAATCTTATGAAAGGTGGATGGGCACTCCGGGTGATCTATTGAAGGCGCACCGTGTCTGCTTCAGGGAGGGTGCACTAGCGTATGGTACTCTATTATTGTAGATTGAGTCTAGGGCTAGCTTTAGGTAAATGCCGGCCGGGGGGGAAAGTGCGAAGTATTGTATTGTGGGGTACGCCGGATGAACTATCGCACGGCGTAAAGGACCTTTTCGCCTATGTTGCGCCCATGCCGGTATGGTATAAGCGTGATAGAAGAGCGCCTTGCAGATGGAATTGCTAAGTAAAGCATGTGTGAGTCCTTCGAATACACAGTGGTGTATTCCGCTGCTAGGAACAGGGTACAGTCTGCGGCTCGGGGGAAAGAGGAGAAGGAAAAGTCACACACCGGCAGTTGCCAACTTGCCCTTAAATCCTACGGGGCTCTCTCTAAAGCAATACGGTACGTATCCCGCAGCCCGAAGGAACCCTCAGAAGCTTACGCCTGTCTCATGGATTCTCGTATCCTCGCGGCAGGGGCCTCAGGCGTTCAAGAAAGGCCTAGAATGGGGCACATATAGCGTACGGGTATTGGGGGAATACCATGAGCCCCTTGCTCAAGAACATATTTAGCCACGTTAAGGTGCTGCCCGACGACGGGGTATACGATCTTCGAGATCTCGCCCTCGTGCCGAATGAGGTCAAGGTAGTGATTAGTTTTGAGTGATTTTGGTCTAGTCTGTGGCCCAAGTTGAGTGAGTGACTTCTCATGAGCCATGGGAAACATGCTCACAAGGCCACAGACTTCATAAAACCACCCAATAATTCGTGACTTCGATTTGGGATCTTGGGAACCTGCCGCAATCAATTACCACTCCTGCAATCTATCAAGTTCATGGCGAATAACATCACCTAAGCGCCTCTATGCTGGGTGCTACATAATAACACTATAATCTATATAACACTGATAGGCGTTTTTTCAGGGGTCGTGTAAGCGATCATGAAATTTCTCGAGGGGAAATATCAACCAAGTACCGAACCTCTGCGATACTAGTAGATGAATATCTGGGCACCGGAATGTGGGGGGGCGGGGGGCGCCGGTATATCGAGCCCGGTACTACCGTAATGCAGGCAGGCTGGGATTGGGGGCTAGAAGTGTGGGAGAACAGTGGTATGTATCGTTTATTGCGATTTTGCGGAAATCTTGATAATCGGGCGAACTTGAGAGGGGAGTAAAAAAAAAAGTAAGAAAGGAGTTACCTTTGGATAACTGCTGCGCTATCAAGACTGCTCCAGGCCTCATTTTTGTTGGCAGGCCGGGCCGCGAAGCTGCTTGAGAGGATTTAAGACATGCGATTTTTTTTCTTTTCCTCCCAAGCTCTCCCAGGTTGTGAAGACATTCGCAGATCGCAATATTTACCGATCCTTCTAGCACCACGAACGGAACTCACTCCGGGGTTGTTTTGCCGGTGTGACCGTAGATGCAACGAGCATCTGCAACTATCCTACAGGTATTGAAAATCGGCGCCCGGCAATGCCGCATACCGCCAACGTTGGCAACCCCTGAGCTTAGGAATTGCGGACTAAAATCGTCTAAGGACGCGCGGCGGGCTGCGCTACTGACTAACCTAAGACTGTGATTCTTTGCCTGGCTATCGTAAGGGATGAAGGAGGTTCTGATGCTAAACTCATAGCAGCACGTTCGTTTGGGAATACTGTGCTTAGAACACGAGTATCTCGAGTCGATAGACGAGTAGACCTTGTTTCGGTGACCACAGGGAGTTCCCTGGACTTCAAGAGTCAGCCAGTGTTCAACTGAAGGCGTGTGGGTTGGGCGTGTTGAATGAGACCATCGGCCGCCTCATTATCTTAATAATTTATTTGTCAGCCTTCCAATGATTGTGAGTGGGGTAATCCTTTCGTCGCTGGCAGTGAGCTTGTGAGGGACAACCCGTACTTGGTACAGCAACTCTATATCAAGTTCGGAACCAAGTTCGGGACCAGCCATCTGGGAGCTGGTCACCCTCGAGGTTGCCGTTGTAGCTCGGGTTATAATTGGATGGTGTTTTTAGAAAGGTTCCCTGAGGAGGTTAGTCTAGTGTTTCAACAGGAGCATCTCTATTCCACTATTTGATGCCGCCCTTCATCTCTGGACCTCTACCTCGATAGGACTTGAGATCAAAAAACCGGTATGTAGGCAATTATCCCGAGTGGCTAGGTATATAGTGCAAGAGTTAACGGAAGCGGGTAGTTGTTAGAGTTGACGGATAAGGATAGATGTGAGAGTTGCCGGAAGTGGAGAGTGTACTGTGGTTAACGACGGGGGTCTATAGAATGTCTTGAGCAATTGCATTTATTCTAGAGTTAGAGTGGTTCGCGGAGACGGCTCTATGGTCATGCCTTTCCTTTATTATTACGGGAGTAAGCAGACAAATGGGGGCATACATGGGGAGGAATCGGCGGGTGTGGGAAGCGGTCGATTCACATGATTTCCTTGTATGATATCTCATATTATATACTCACTTTTTGGCTGGCTAGTTTGGATAACGACGAGTGAACGAAGTTTCTGATCATACCTTTCCTACAGTTGGGCCCTATTCTAGTCCGAGCTTTTGATCGCTGAGTCATTTAATAGTTATCTTCTGATACATAGCACCACTGGCCTTCGAGGCGAAATGTTGGATGACCCTAGACTTGCCGATTGATGTTGCAGCCTATCCGATAGGTGATCCCTTATTACATATAAGGTCACTGGTTTCTACTAAGGCCACTTGGACCGGGGCTAAGCCCCATCGGACCTCTATGTCATAAGGGATCGAGGTTTTGGGTCTATTTAGTCTTTGTAAATCTATTTTTGAACCCTTTGGGTCCTGAGGGATCACGCAATAGTTTATTCCCAAGCATGACGGTTAGCAGTGCCTGCCCTTGTGAGGTGCTACCCTGGAGGACTACTTGAGGGAGGAGTGCAAGTTCGATGTTGAGCTCATTGGTGTAGAATATCAGTACTCACGGAGCAGCAACAAGGAGTCATTCGTACTGATTAAGCTTGATTGCCTGACGCTAGTGAATACAATTGCAGTTGTATGACAGCAAACTGTTGGGGCCTCGATCGGCCTCGTATGCAATAGCAGTCGTATCCATAAGCGCCAGGCAGCTGCCAGCCGGTATCGGAGAGTGCCACGAATTACGTCAAACAGTGGGGCACGTATTGTAGATATTATCGATCTGGAAATCCATACTCTGGAGCATGATTACTTTAGTGGATTGGTTAAGGCCAAAAATAAAGTGGAAGGGGGTTTGCTATCACGCACTTGGTCCTTAGGGGATCCTCTGGCTCTTTCTTGTTCACATGGGCAAAACGGGGATAGAAGCACTGATTAGCTGTTTTTAGCTCTACTTAAAGCCACCTAAATACCTAAATAGCTTGAGCAGGAAGAGTGGGGGTTTGTGGGGACGATGTTAGGAGCTGGCATGATGAGATGCTGTTACTGCCTAGGCTTGCTTGGGCACGGCCCAGAACGCTGTTCTGCGATTTAGTGCCTCAAGCAGATCTCCATAGCTACTCCGGTGGCCGTCACTTACCAATCTGAGGAAATCAGATGTTATGTTTGCACGATCTATGCTGAGCAGAGACGTTTTTATTGTGCATCTGTAGGTACGGGAGGTATCGGAGTTCGTTGGGTTTGTTGACTTCTCCCGCTGGCCAAGTATTGTAGCGACAAGTAATGCTGGAGAGGATGAGCGGGGGGCGCTGGCGAATCGATTTCATGAAGTCTATCAAGTGGGGCCTAGCAGCTAATAAACTCGGGCCATAGTATACCCAAAACACAGTTCGTCGGGGATCAATCACTTCCCTTGGGTCTTGACAGCTCATGAGACAACGAGTGACTGATTATGATGGGGGTCTAGAATCTATGTTGAAAATCATGGAAACACTATAGTTAGGCCTGTAAGTTTGAGGACAGGGCGCTGGGCGTAGTTGGAGCGGCTGGAAGTGCTTTTTCCACTTTCAGATCTTAGTGTAAATGGTCTCCTGCCCGTTGGTCTCAAGCTGACTGCGTCCAATACTTGGTATCCCCCCTCTATCTAATTTTCGATATAGTAGTCCTTACTCAGGACACAGCTCCTCCCCACTTCTGACCAACCATATCCACAGCCTTCCCGGAAACTCTGCCACTACGGTCGTTTATCAAATTCCTACCCCCAACCTACAAGCACCACGACTACAGCCTTGATCGCTAGTTGTAAGGCATGGAACGACTAAGAAGCTTACACGGAATCGGACCAACGGTCGGGGCATATTACTAAGAGAAATCTGGACGGGCAAATTTTAAGCTGAAGCTAATTATCATTGCCTTAATATGCGGAGTGTCCGCTTGGGAGTAAATTGGAATAAACCGATCCTGAGGCAGGGTTGGTATTCGGGTAATCTTTGATGACCTCCTTCCGTACCGTGCATGAAGGGTAAGTCTTTCGGGCTTTCTCCGGTTGGCTCGAAGGCCTTTATGACCACTCAGATAACAGTGTTCGCTGCGCCAAGAGTTCGATGGACTTAAGCATACACCTTAAGCAGGCTGCATCTGTTGGGGGGGGGGGGGGAGCCCAGATAAGTTTATGTTCTTACTGGGACGTCAGCGCCCGGAGTGATTACTCGAGGATAGTGAGGTTGAGCGTGGTTTCTGGGGAGTAGTGGTTGGTCTCTGTCGAGCCTTAGGACATGATGCCGTCTACACGTGTGTTGCTCATTGGCAAATTTTGCTCCTCACAGAGTTTATTTAGGGTGGCATGGTAGTGACAATCTGAAAATATATTCCTCAGCTTCCATGGAGAGTAATGACCCTCAGGTTGCTGGGTTTGTATGTTTTTGGTATCAGACCACCAGGTTTTCTCTGGCTGCGTGTAATCTGCAGGATGCATGATGCCGTGAATTGAGCATCTACCTAACTTGGTATCGGCCAAGACTGTAAGCCGGCCAAGAGAATTGACTGCAGGAATAGCAGCCTCTATATTTTGGCTAATATGTATCTCTTGCTTTTTCTAGTGCCTTAGGATACATTAGTGTTCGTGGTTGGAGGCTTTGCAGGATAGGCAGGCATTTCGGCACTCTACTTTGCGGCTTATGAAAGAAGGAACTCAATACCTACACTAGAACAGACACAGATAAGACTTGCCTGATTGGTTTCGCAAAAGAGAAGGAAATGATAAGAATAGGCCTTGCATGCATGTGAACAAATCGGTGACTTCCCCTAGGTGTAAATTCTGGCCGCTCACAGCACTGCAAGTATAATTTGACCTTTACCACTGGTATAACCTTAATTGATAATCCCCCAACATCTAGTGACAATGTATTCGTGCAAGTATCAACAACAGCAGTCTTTCGGTGGGGAAATATACCAGCAGAAACCCGGTAGGTCTGTCTCAGGGTAAAAGTCTAGAGGAAGTCACCCGATATCTACCATGCCATATCCACTCCCCCAATGCAAAACAGGGCAAATGCCAAACCTCCAACCACGCACTGTGGGCGTAGTAAAGCCATGATACATTTGCCAACTAGCTAGCTACCGTGCCGTAATCCAACTAAATATCTATTCCCTCTCTAAGATGAAACATAGGTTATTAGCGGGGAACCAGGTAGCTACTCCCGCCACCACCCACTTATCATAAACGAGGTCAATAGACAGGTGAGGTAGATATCTCTGGGACCCACTATTCATATTTTCACCTAACCCTATCCGGAATTTCCCTCAAAGTAGAGTTAAAGCACAAGAGAAAGTAATCCCCGAAGAAAGAGAAAAGAAACCCTTGGTAAATTTATCATGTTATATCGGCGAACTAAGGGCAAGGGCAGACTTGAGGTGAGTTTTTTTTATTTTATTCACAATGTCATTAAATTTTTAGGGAGGATGGAGGGAGGGGGGTGTGTGGGATCCTAGCTGGAGAAACAAATATAGAGGGACCCACATCGGTGGATTAGTATACGGTATGATATGTAGATGGTCTTGTCACGTAACAGCATGTCACGCTTATTTATTTTACTACTGTTGATTGGTTGGAAGGTACTTGTAACGGTGGTTTAGAACGAAGGGAAGAATACCGGCATGGATACGCAGGTCTATATCGAGTGGTGCGGTGGACAAAAATTGTCTCCCGGGACCGGGGTTGGGAGTTCACGGTACGGTACCATCCGCACTTACGGTAGAAGGGTGTGAGCATATCCTAAATCTGTCGGACTCTTGGCGCGGTGGCTAGGGCAGCCACTATGGCCTAGGTGGTCAAGAGACCCCCCGAGCCAACCAGAGGAAGTCGGACAGACTTACCCTTGATGCCCGATACAGTACGGTGTATACGTGGACACTGTGGCATATCCACGTCCGGAAATATGAGAACCCTCTCTTCATGGTGTCGTAAAGGAAATAAGGGAATAGAAAACCTACCATATCACAAACCCCATACTACCGCCATCAGCCCTACCTTCCCTTAAGCGCGAGCGTCTAAGCTACTGCAGCATTCGTCCCTTCCCTTCCTCAAACTAATCTCGCCCCAGCCACAACCTCACAGCCCCTCCCATATAAACTCCCAAATAGCTAAATAAATGCGCTCCCGAATGGTAAAGTGGCTCCACCACTTAGAATTCGTTTCCTCCCCCCGTCTTGGCGCGGTGCCTGGTCGGTTTAGAAACAGTTTACCATTTGACCCCAAGCGCGATATTTGCCTTAACACCGCACATAAAACGTGCGTTTTTGCAACCGATACGACGCTGAGGCTTATCTAAGCTACCCCGGTCGTCGGTAGGAGGTCTTCCCGCGAGCAAGGACGAGGGGCGGTAATCGTGAGATCCCCGACACCCTGGTTGCTTGTTCGCCTGTTTACTTGATTGGGCTAGGGGGGAAGAGAGGAGGGGAAATGCCCCGTCTGCCGAAATGGGGGTCTTGCTGACAATACTGGAGGGTTGGATTTCGCTAAGGAGTACTTGTGAAGGAAAGGGGATTCTGCTGGGAAGGCGCGAGTACAGTACTACGAGCACAGTATGATACTCAGCTGGCTTATCTGGCTTACTGGAAGGTTTTTTTTTGGGGGGCGATTTAAGGTTCCGGTTAGGAATAGAGGGGAAATGAGTCCACCAGTACCGCACTGCACCTTTACAAGCTCAGTGTATCTCCCGTGCTGACGCTGCACCCAGCCTATTGATAAACCATGATACGTGAGATGCAGTAGTGCCACCACCCCCAACAGCGTGGTGAAAAGTCCAAGCTTCTTCCAACACCTTCCTGCAGATCACTACGGTATCTTCTTCATCCTCCGACCTCCCGTCCTGCATATTGGCCCCTGCAAACCTAGCGCAGTAAGCCTCATAGGGCCTGGGATACTACCTACGGTACCTATACTCTGACGTTTGTGAGCACAGCTACTACCGCATTATGCTAAGGCCTAAGCAAGAAAGAAAGCTGAGCTCTGGTAGTATGTAATAGCAGCTATGTTGACAAACACCGTTCGATTACGAGTATAGGTGATATTAATAACGGTGTTGCCTGATTAGGGCCTATTAGTTTTTGTGTTTTGTCAATGGTCAAGGGTGGCAAGAACACACTCATCAAATTTTAACTGCAGGGATGCCTGACATGTGGTTCCTTAAAAGGTTCATTGGGTTCTCTTCGTCCTGCATTACACACAGTAAGGTGGAGGCGGGAGAGAGGGTGGGACTTTGTGCTTGTAAATAGCTTATGGGTCCCCAATCAAGCATAGCCAAGTAAGCCAGCATACGAGATATAGTTCTATCCACGATTGTAATCATGGAATTACCATCTCTGCAGATGGATTCTCTAATACTAGTTTTTTTTACTCTAGTAGAAAGTTATGGACGCCGTTGCGATAGCCCCGTTCAATCTCAAGATTTTGCACCTCGCCACAGGAGCAGCAATTGACTTGAAGGCTTTAAACAGTACTTGGGTACCAGGGTTAGTCCGTGAACACTTCCAATAACCGGCCGTAGTTTGTATGCAGCCAAGCCCATAACCTGCGAAAGAGAAGAAATTCCGTGAACGGTTTGCGATTTTTTATTCGCTAGGAGGGGTATTTTGGGCGACTTGACCAATACAACAGTGTTCACGGACTAACCCTGGTACCCGAGTACGTTAAATTTCCGTTTCTGTCGGGCGAGTGGAAAAAATGAAATGAAATGAAAATTAATAATGAAAACTACTTGCACTCCAGCGCTGTCCGATTTGCCCTTCCCGCTGACTAGTATCGCGGGTCATTCTTGGGGCGTGCTTGGTCAGGAACGAGGAGATAAGCTTTCGAAGCGGAACCCTGCACTTCTAAATTTGTTGCCTCCGTCAGGGCGGGCGCTAGCCTGAATAGGAATCGGACTGCACCTAATTTAGCGTTTTGGAAAAGATGTGCGCCTGCATGCTTTCCTCAGCCACGATCGGAGAAAGAAAAACAACTAATCCCTATGATAAACCTTGCCGGCAGTCTTTTCTTCTATCTCGGCGAAGAATATTCATGATCCCTCTTTGGATGCTTCTATTTTGCGCCGCACACGCGCTCACACACAGGGGTGCTTGCACCGCGCACGAACGTAGGCGAGATGTCGTGTGATCCTGGTATACGGTACCAGGTGAAGGTGCTGCTGTTTGGCCGGGGCTGGCTGGTTAACACTATTCTTCGGTAGCCCCAGATGTGTGCAGGGCAGGATTATTCCGAGCTCACCTTGGCGGGCTTACCGCCTACCTGGTTGATGACGGAGTGACTGAAGGCGCAAGAGTCTGTGTTGTGTGTTCTGAACAGAGTAAGCAGTGTATTGCCTAGATCTCTTTCTTATTACTATTATTGCCTTTGGCCCTACTGTAGATACGGATCATGAAGTGAATAAATAATGGCAGCGACGCCCTCAATATCTGCCTTTCTTTCACCACCCTCTAATCCCCTTCACTCCTCACGATCTACTCTCACAAGTAAATCATTTCCTTTTTTTCCCTCCCATTTTCTAATTCCTTAGACCGTTTTACGCTTCTCTTATTTCCTTTCTTTATCACGACCAACCCCCTTTGCCCCCATATCTACACCCATTTCCTCAAAGAAGAGCGATACCTTAGAGGAAAGCATCCCGCAACAAATCCCTTAATATACCTTGATAACATCCTATAAGCATGCTCCTAGGATTTGCTGTAGCAGTGGCTGCGGCATTACTACCGTTTGCCTCTGCGGTGGCCGCTCCCGATGTCACTACATACTATCCCGGGGGAAGCGGACCAACGGCCACTATCACCGCCGATAACCAGAAGGTGACATCCATAGACAAGAGCATAAAGACTACCTCGTACTACTGCGATAAATCTGGTGTTTATACCCCGCCCCACCAGACCAAAGTATGGTCTGTTTACGAGCCCACATGGATTACCGTAAGTCTTGATTTTGCCCTTTCCCATTTGGTTTCGGTACTGATAGGCCCTTGATTGTTTAGTATGAGGTTCCTATTGCAACTGCATATATCTACCCTTATAAAGAGGCAATTTGCAGTACTTGCACCAAGAACGTAGAGGTCATTGTCTATATTAATATCGATATCATCGTCTACTCCGGGCAAATTTGGAAGGTTATCGATGGAAAAACCGTCACTGAGATCAAGACTGTTACTGCTACTCCTTCTTATGTCTCAAACTATCTTCCACCATCCACTACGACTCCCGCTGGTTATGCAGCCAAGACCCATACTGTTAAAGTCGGAGGTCTCAATGGAACTACCCCGATTCTCAAGTACAACCCTGAGTACGTTGATGTTAAAGTTGGAGATGTTGTCTTGTTCGACATTCTTGCCAATAACCACACTGTCACCGAGTCCACCTTCGATGCACCTTGCGTACCAAAATATGGTGGCGTTGATTCCGGATTCCGCCCCAATATGCAGAACACCCCAGGATTGATGACCTTCCCCGTTACTGTCACTGATGACAAGCCAAGATGGTTCTACTGCGCTCAGCCTGGTAACGGAAAGCCCCATTGTCAAGCCGGCATGGTTTTCGCTATCAACGCTCCCAAGACCGGTAACACCCTCGAAGCATTCAAGAAGCTCGCTGCTGCTGTCCCTGTTTCCAGTGCTCCATCAAAAACGACTAATGGAACCCCTAGCCCAACTGGTGGCGCTGCTGCGACCTACACCGTCAAGGTTGGCGGTCTTAATGGAACTACACCAATTCTCAAGTACAACCCTGAGTATGTTGATGTTAAGGTTGGAGATGTTGTCTTGTTCGACATTCTTGCAAATAACCATACCGTCACCGAGTCCACCTTCGATGCTCCTTGCGTACCGAAATATGGTGGTGTTGATTCCGGATTCCGCCCCAACATGCAGAACACCCCAGGATTGATGACCTTCCCCGTTACTGTCACTGATAACAAGCCAAGATGGTTCTACTGCGCTCAGCCTGGTAACGGAAAGCCCCATTGTCAAGCCGGCATGGTTTTCGCTATCAACGCTCCCAAGACCGGTAACA